>OGZM01000131.1_pt1 | contig 103113 bp, 104 predicted proteins | sample 1576821 | NCBI WGS metagenome assembly OGZM01 (sample SAMEA3541491, study PRJEB24748) | human gut metagenome | biome: human gut; feature: human-associated habitat; material: faeces | place: China | collected 2012
AAGGCGATGCTCTACCACTGAGCCACTCGCGCATATGGCAGGGGTGGAAGGAATCGAACCCTCCTCTGGAGTTTTGGAGACTCTTATTCTACCGATGAACTACACCCCTATGTACTTTTTCGTCAAACGACTATTAAATAATACCATAGGTTCTAACAAATGTCAAGAAAAATTTCAACATTTTTTAAAAAAATATTTTAAAAAAAGTAGGAGTAAGAAAAACTTACCCCTACAAAATATTAATATATCGCATTAGACTAACTGCAAGAAATGCAAGCGTTTCTTGCAATTAATAAATGGCATTTATACCTGTATCTTGGTCTATTGTATTCATATTGTAAAGCATAAGGACATCTTTTACATTACTGTGTTCATTTACAAATTCACTTATTGACCCTTTATAACTTCTTGGGTCAAAAACGTATATTTTCTTATAATGATTTACCAAAAAAGGAATAAATGAATTTGCATAACTATCCTTTGCAATTACCAATTCTCTATCTGTATCAATATTATTATTTGTAATCTCAATATATGAATGTAAATTATCTAAAAAAAGTGAATACTTATCCTTTTTATTTACATAATCCATATTATAAAGGGAATTTGTTGTCTTTTTATTATCATAATTTACAGTTAAATCATTGTTATAGCCATATACTTTTATTACATCGCCCTCAAGAGAATAGTCATTAAGCTTAGAGTAAATAGTGCCTTTAAAATCATTTGTTACTTCCTGTATATTAAAATCTTCCTTTGGAACAGGAGTAAAACCCTTATGTTCACAATACTTTACATAGGCATAATAAGCACCATCTGTAGTCCAATGGTGGTCTAATTTATAGAAAAGCTGTTCATTATCTCTATGTAGCATAAGACTAGGATAAACATCTATATTACTTGTAGACACAGAAGAATATATATTATTCAATGTTTCAAGCTGGCTAATATCCTTGTGGTGATATGGCAATTTATCATCATAAATGGTATAAGCCGTAGGCACAAGCATTAAATCCACATTGATATTTTCAACAGCCTCATTAAACTTATTTATAGTATTTATAATTTTTTCTGTATTTTCCGGCTTTTCATACTGTTCTATTCTATAGCCGTCTTTTCCAATATAGATATTGTTAATACAATCCATTTTTAAAACGTGTTGCTCAAACTGTGTTTTACTGTTTACAAATGTATTTTTCAATGGAAAATGGTCAGATAAATAAGTACTTACGTCTGACATATAATCTCCGTCTTTTATATCGTCCCAATCTAATTCAGGAAAACTTGCCAAACTTCTATTTTCAATTTCAGAAAAAGAACTCTTTGGCAAAATAATAAAAGCCAATAAAAATACAATAACTATTAAAGATGTAAAAGCTGGAACAAATTTCATAATTATTTACCTCAAAATCTAAAATACAAAAATGGATTGTAAGATGCGTTCACTAAATATGAAACACACAACATAAACAAGAAACAGAAAACAACTCCACCAAACACACTATAAGCAGTTCTGTGGTTAGATGAATTTGCATATTCTTTTATCTTTGGATATATAGGTGTCGCAAATATTATGGCAATTATTAATAATATGCCATAATTTACACAGTAAAATTTAAAATCATTATCTATTAACGGAACACCCTTTAAACCAAACATTACACATAAATAATCTTTTAGCTTTAATAAATCATCAAAAGTAAAAACTGTAAAACCTACTACTACAATGAATAAAGTATAAATATGCTTTAATACTCTAGGTAACTTATCTAAATACTTACCCCAAACATACTTTTCGAGAATAAGCAATACGCCATAATAAGCACCCCAAAAAACAAAATTCCATGATGCACCATGCCAAAGTCCTGTAAGTGTCCATACCACAAGAATATTAAAAATATGTCTTATATGAGAACATCTGTTACCTCCTAATGGTATATAAACATAATCTCTGAACCAAGTAGAAAGTGAAATATGCCATCTACGCCAAAATTCAGTAATAGATTTTGAAATGTATGGATAATTAAAGTTTTCATTAAAGTTAAAACCTAGCATTTTACCCATACCTATTGCCATATCACCGTAGCCACTAAAGTCAAAGTATAATTGAATTGAAAAAGCCACAGCCCCAAGCCAAGCTGTACTAACAGAAATTTCTCCAAAATCTGAATTATTAATATAATCCCAAAGCTGACCAATATTATTAGCAATAAGAACCTTCTTAAAAAGACCAATCAAAAATCTTATAGTACCTTTCTTAAAACCTTCATAATTAATTGTTCTGTTTTTTAATTCTCTTTCTACTGTTTCATACCTAACTATAGGTCCTGCAATAAGTTGAGGAAACATTGAAACATATGTCATAAGTGTAAGGGGATTATTTTGGACATGAGCTGTACCTCTATATACATCAATAACGTAGCTCATAATCTGAAATGTAAAGAAACTTATACCTATTGGTAAACTTAACTCAAGCTCCTTTATAGAAGTGCCGAAGCATTGATTAACTATTGATATAGCAAAATCTGTGTATTTAAAAAATCCTAGAATTGCTATATTCACAAAAACAGACAAAAATAATAAAATCTTTTTGCCTGTCTTGGAACTGCTTTTGTCTATTGTTTTTCCAAAAATAAAACCCATTAATGATGAAAAAATCATCAAAAATACATAAACTGGCTCCCCCCAAGCATAGAATATGAGAGAAGCCAAAAGCAGTACAATATTCTTAATTTTATTTGGCACAACATAATATAACAAAAGGACTATGGGAAGAAAGAAAAACAAAAATTCCAAACTACTGAATACCATATCGTCCTCCGAATTAAATGTTTTTTTCTATTGTGTCAATAATTTCGTCTGCATTTTTAGAAATTACAAGATACAAGTAATTTCCCTTTTCAACAACCTTGCTTTTATCTACCAATTTAGCCTGGTCTGGGAGATTGTAGTTTGTAAGTTCTTGACTTTTTTGCTTCTTATAATTTTCAAAACTTGTTTTATAATCATCAAATTTTGACGTATCTTTTGACTTAATAATAATAATAGTTTCTGCTGAAGACTCTGGTGTATCACTTTGAGCAAAAACATACTCATCTAAATCTGCTGTATCTATTCCATAATAATTAGAAAGATACTGTGGGTCAAGTTCTGTAAGTTTTCCCTCTGCCATTGTTGAAACAGAAGTGTATATATCCTTTACAGATTTTGACTCTATATTCTGACTGCTTTGTGTGTTTTCATTATCATTATCATTATTATTACTGCCACAGCCAGAAACAGTAATCATCAAACCACAAACTAATATCGCAAATATCTTTTTCACGATAAATCCTCCCTTGATTATTTTCCTTTATTTTATTGATTAATATATTTAACAGCTGTATCTTTAAGGAACTGAACCCAAATTGCATAACCAGCCTTGTTGTGATGAACATAGCCGTCACTAGAATATTCAGCAGGTAATGAATTTCCGTCTTTAGTCATTTTACTAGCAAGGTCAAGGTAAGTAGCACCCCATTCCTTACAATGACTTTCCAAATATTGATTATAAACCTTAATTCCTGCATTAGTAAAATGCTCTTTTTCCTTACCATTTACAATGTAAGTAAGACTTATAACATATATTTTACTATTTGGAGATGCTTCTTTTATTTTCTCTATAAGCTGTCCGTACTTTTTACCAACTCTTTCAGCTGATACACCATTTAATTCATTAATACCAAGATTAATAAATATTCTTTCTGGCTTAATCTCTGCTATAGACGTAGTTACAGGTTGAGATACACCCTTATACATAGGATGAACCACACCACTTCCAGCTGGCTTTAAAGCATCGCCTACACCGTAACTAACAGAAGCAAGAAATACAGCCTTCTTCAAAAATTCTGGAGCTTCACTAGACGAAGCATAGCCGGCAAACCCAGCCATAATAGAATCCCCAACGAACACAGAATTGTTATAGAATTTTTCAGCAACAGCCTCAGCATCTGCCGTACTAACAGTTGTTCCCTCCCCTGATACATCAACTGAAGTTCCCTCTGTTATTTCGTTTCCATATTCATCAATATTACCATTTGCCCTACGGTAACCACCGATAAAAAAGGCTGCTGTCAAAATACCTATTAGAATAAGAAGCAGTACATATACCCTATTACTTCCACTTACACCCCTATCATAATAATTACGATGTCTTTGCATAATTCCTCCAATTTGAGATAATTATAACTCATAATATTTTAAAACATCGAATATTGCATCTTCAATGGAATATTCTGGTTTCCAGTCTATTGTACGTTTTGCAAGCTGGATATTGGCATATGAACCACCTATATCGCCTTCACGACGTTTACCCATAACGGTATTTATTTTTTCCTGTGTAACATTTTCAAAGGCAATTATAAATTCCTTTACTGTTACATCAACACCTGAGCCTATATTTAAAGAAAGATAATTTGTATAATCTTTTCCAGCTCTTTCAAAAGCCTTATCAAAGTTAAGAACAGCCTTACAGTTAGCCATAGCCAAATCTCTTACGTGAATATAGTCTCTTATGCAAGTGCCGTCACGAGTGTCCCAATCATCGCCGGAAATAACAAACTGGCGTTCTTCATATTTAAGAATTTTCACAAGTTTTTCTAATATATTTGAACCGGCTTTATGAGGGAGTTCCTTTCTAGTCTGTGGGTCTGCACCAATAGGATTAAAATATCTCAATGTAATGCAACGCATACCATAGGCATTACAAAAGTCCTTTAAAATCATTTCTGTAATATACTTACTTCTGCCAAAAGGACTTCTAGGCTTTAACGGTGACCTTTCTGTAACAACATAGCCAGGTGCATCATCATATATTGAAGCCGTTGATGCATATATAATATTCTTAATACCTCTATTTTTTAATAAATGGAAAAGCTCCATAGATGTTACAACATTCTGATAATAAAAATCATATGGATGATTAACTGATTTTGCAACTGCAGAAACCATTGCATTGTGAATTACAAAATCTATATCCGGATGTTTATCTAAAATCTTTGAAATACTTTCCTTATCTGTAATATCAGCCTTATAAAAATGACAACCAGGCAAAGTATACTTGTCAGCATCATCTACATGGTCAATAACTACTGCCTCAATTCCACAATCCGATAAGGCATAACAAATATTGCGGCCTAAATACCCTATACCGCCAGTAACCAAAACTTTCATCCACAACACCTCTAATATTTTCAATGAATATATATTATATAGTAATCTATTTTGAGCTAAATATCAAGTACAAGTTCGACAAAAAAATCAATAAATTTACTTGACTTAACGTAATTTTTTTGTTAATATATTTATCAGAGTATGACTAGGGTCACACGAAGGGGTACACCACCACGGGTGTAGTTCTTTGTGTACCCTTTTTTTGTATCCGAAAGGAGGTTCTTTATGCTTAAAATAAACGGAAAAGACGAAAGTTCATACATTGGTAAAACTGTTTCTGAATATATTAAATCTGCTGATTACAAGCAGTCTGCACTTGCTGTGGAATTAAATAATGAAATTATTTCCAAGAAGGCTTACGACACAACAGTTTTAAAAGATAATGACGTTTTAGAAATAGTATGCTTTATGGGTGGGGGCTGATATGTTAATAAAGCTAAATGGTAAAAATTATAAAACTAATTCCCAGAATATTTCAGAGCTTGTTTCTGAAACAAAAAATGATAACTGTGTTGTTATTTTTGAAGGCTTTCAGACCAATAAAAATTTAGAGCTTTCAGAAAATTGTAACGTAAGTCTTATACAAAAAGGTGTACTTCCTCCCCTTAATGAATTAGAGGCTTTAATTTCTGCACGACATACCCCAAAGGTATATGATAGATTAAAAGAAAGTTCTGTTGCTGTTGCCGGTTTAGGTGGCTTAGGTTCTAACATTGTTATGGCACTTGCCAGAAGTGGCGTAGGTCATATCCATATTGTAGATTTTGATATTGTTGAGCCAAGTAATCTCAATAGACAAAACTACAGAATTAAAGACTTAGGCAAATACAAAACAGAAGCATTAAAGGAACAAGTTGAAGAAGTAAATCCTTTTGTAAAAATTACATATGAAAATACAAAAGTAACTGAAGATAATGCTGTTGAACTATTCAAGGACTATGATATTGTATGTGAAGCTTTTGATAAAGCCGAATACAAGGCTATGCTCATAAACACATTATTGACTGAAACAAAAAATGTAACTGTTGTTTCCGGCTCCGGTATGGCTGGATATGAAAGCAGTAATACAATAAAAACAAAGAAAATTAACAACCGATTTTATATTTGTGGCGACGGTGTAACACCTGCCGAAATTGGCAGAGGACTTATGGCTCCTCGTGTAGGCATATGTGCTATGCACCAAGCAAACACAATATTGAGATTGTTACTAGGTATAGATGAAGTATAAAGGAGACAAAAAAATGGAAAACGATAAGTTAATTATAGGTGGTCACGAATTTAACTCAAGATTTATATTAGGTTCAGGTAAATATTCCCTTGACTTAATTAAGGCAGCTGTTGAAAATGCCGGTGCTGAAATTATCACACTTGCTTTAAGACGTGCACAGGCTGGTAATGTAGATAATATTATGGACTTCATTCCAAAGAATATTACACTTTTACCTAACACTTCCGGTGCAAGAAATGCTGACGAAGCCGTAAGAATTGCAAGACTTTCAAGAGAAGTTGGCTATGGTGATTTTGTAAAAATTGAAATTATGAGAGATAGCAAGTATCTTCTTCCAGACAACTATGAAACTGTAAAGGCAACTGAAATTCTTGCAAAAGAAGGTTTTGTAGTAATGCCTTATATGTATCCGGATATTAATACTGCCAGAGATTTAGTAAATGCCGGTGCTGCTGCTGTTATGCCTTTAGCTGCCCCTATCGGTTCAAACAAGGGTCTCTGCACAAAGGAATTTATACAAATTTTAATTGACGAAATTGAACTTCCTATTATTGTAGATGCTGGTATTGGTAAGCCATCTCAGGCTTGTGAAGCTATGGAAATAGGTGCTGCTGCTGTTATGGCAAACACAGCTATTGCAACTGCCGGTAATATTACAGCTATGGCTGAAGCTTTCAAAAAGGCTATTGAAGCAGGTAGAACAGCATACCTTGCTAAACTTGGCAGAGTAATTGAAAAAGGTGCTGTTGCATCATCACCATTAACAGGATTTTTACAGGACTAAGGAGGACAAACAACAATGAGTGAAGAAAGAATTGACCATATGAAATACCTTCCTCAAATGGAAAATATAGGTTCTGAAATTCAGGACAAGGTTATTTCAGAAATGGAAAACTATGACCCAGACAAGTATACAGCAAATGATGTACTTGAAGCTTTAAAACACGACAATATTACTCCTGAGGATTTTAAGGCTCTCCTTTCCCCTGCTGCCCTTCCTCTTTTGGAACAAATTGCTCAAAAGGCACAAGTAGAAACAAGAAAACATTTTGGTAATTCAATTTATATGTTTACACCTTTGTATATTGCCAATTATTGCGATAACTACTGTATTTACTGTGGTTTCAACTGCCATAACAAGATACATAGAGCAAAGTTAAATATGGAAGAAATAGAAAAAGAAATGCAGGCTATTGCTGAAACTGGTCTTGAAGAAATACTTATTCTTACTGGTGAAAGCGAAAAAATGTCTAGTGTGGAATACATTGGTGAAGCTTGTAAAATAGCTAAAAAGTATTTCAGAATGGTTGGTCTTGAAATTTATCCGGTAAACTCTGACCAGTATGCTTATCTCCACGAGTGTGGTGTAGATTATGTTACTGTTTTTCAGGAAACTTACAACTCTGACAAATATGAAACTCTCCACCTTGCAGGTAACAAGAGAATTTGGCCTTACAGATTTAATACTCAGGAAAGAGCATTAATGGGTGGTATGAGAGGTGTAGGCTTTGCTGCCTTACTTGGTCTTGACGACTTTAGAAAAGATGCTTTTGCCTGTGGTTACCACGCATATTTGTTACAGCGTAAATATCCAAAGGCTGAAATTGCTTTGTCTTGCCCACGATTAAGACCTATTATAAACAATGATAAAATTAATCCTAAAGATGTACACGAACCTCAGCTTTTACAGGTAATCTGTGCTTACAGACTTCTTCTTCCTTTTGCTAGTATTACAATTTCTACTAGAGAATGTGAAAGATTTAGAAATAATGTAATCAAGATTGCTGCCACAAAGATTTCTGCTGGTGTAAATGTAGGTATCGGTGGTCATACTGGAGAAGAAAAAGGCGATGAACAGTTTGAAATTTCTGACGGCAGAAGTGTTGAGGAAGTTTACAATGCTATTAAGGAACAAGGTTTACAGCCTGTAATGAGTGATTACATTTATGTGTAAAATAGCTATAACTAATCGCAAATTGTGTAATAACCTTTTAGAACAATTAGAAATACTAAACCATTCAGATTTTGATTATGTCATATTGAGGGAAAAAGATTTAACTAATCAAGAATATTTCTCTCTTGCCGAAAAGGCAATGAAAATATGTAAAAAGACCTTAATTCTGCATCATTTTACCGATGTAGCTATAGAACTTGGGTGTAAAAATATTCATCTCTCTATGACAGATTTGGAAAGAGATGCTGAAAAATTAAAACACTTTAATATTATAGGTGCTTCTACTCATAGCCTAGAAGATGCTAAAATAGCAGAAAAACTAGGTGCAACTTATATCACAGCAAGTCATATCTTTGCTACAGACTGCAAAAAGGGTTTAGAACCCAGAGGTTTGGATTTTCTAAAAAATATATGTGATAATGTAAATATACCTGTGTTCGCCTTAGGTGGTATAAATGAAGATAATTCTAAATATTGCTATGAAAATGGTGCAAAAGGTGTATGTATGATGTCGCAAGCTATGAAATATAGATAAATTTTAAAATATTCAGAACAAATTAACGACCTTAATTTGTAGCTTGACAAGCAAGCTATCGGATTCATCTTTCCGATTCACTACAAAAAAGGCGAGAGTTTTTACACCCTCGCCTTTGTTTATAATTAAATTCTCTTTAATAACTCTTCAAGTTCTTCTTTTGAAAATTCATAATCTTTATTACAGAAATGACAATGAAGGCTTGTACTTCCCTCATTTTCTATAATATCCTGAATTTCATCTTTACCTATAGAAATGAGAGCTTTTTCAACTCTTTCTTTAGAGCAGTTACAGTAATATTCAACTGGAATTTTATCTAAAATATGTGGGTCAAAATCACCTACAAGTTCATTTAAAATATCTTCCTGTGTCATACCCTTATCAAGCATAGTTGTTAAAGGTTCAATTACCTTTAATTTTTCTTCAATAGCAGATATGATTTCTTCTGGAGCATCTGGCATCATCTGAATAATAAAACCACCAGACTGCTTTATAGAATAATCTCTATCTACAAGTACGCCTAAAGCAACAGCTGAAGGAATCTGTTCTGATTTAGCAAAATAATATGTTAAATCTTCTGCAATTTCGCCAGAAATAAGAGGTATTGTACCTACATAAGGTTCTTTCATACCAATATCTTTAATTACTGTAAGGTCACCAAAACCAAGTGCTTCCTGAACATCAAGCTTGCCATTTGGCTTTAAAGGTATATCTACAATAGGGTTGTAAACATAACCCTTTACCTGTGATTTTGAATTTGAAGTTACTGTAAGACCCTTGCCCGGACCATCGCCCTTAATAGTAATTGTAACTAAATCATTGTCATTTTTAAGCATAGAACCCATAATAGCTACACCTGTTAATGCTCTACCTAAAGCAGCTGACATTACTGGTGAAGTCTTGTGAATTTCAAATGCTTTCTGTACTGTATCGTGAGTGTTTGCAACAAAAATTCTTACTGCTCCATCTCCTGCACTTGCTCTTAAAATATAATCCATTTCTATTCCTCCTATTTAACTTTTGCTACAAAGAAAACTTTTTGACTGTTTTCCTTTGGTTCTTCAAATGTCAATTCATCATAAACAGCCTCAAATTCAAGACCAGCCATACCCAAAAGTTCCTTTATTTCCTCTATAGTATAGCCTTTCTCATAGTGAAACTCCTCATATCTTTCATAAAGGCCGTCACTATTTTCGACAAAAAAGTTAGTATAAAATTCATTTATTCTTTCTTCTTCGTCATAGTAATTTTCCCAAGTATATGCTGAATTTTCAGTAGTTTCACAAAAGCTGTTGTCGCTTAATATGTTTTGAAATTTATAAATTGTATTTATATCAAACACAAATAAACCGTCTTTTTCAAGATAATCGTGTACCCTTTTAAACACCTCTAAAAGGTCAGCCTTTTCTGTAACATAATTTAAGCTGTCACAAAGGGAAACAATAGCATCTATCTTGCCAATAAGCTCAAACTCTCTCATATCCTGATTAAGATACAGTATATTTAAATCCTCCTCTATAGTCTTTTCAGAAGCTATAGCAAGCATTTGTTCTGACAAATCAATACCTATCATATCATAACCCATTTTAGCAAGAGGTATTGTCATATTGCCAGTTCCACAACCCAAATCACATATTACACCTGTATTATGTGGCAAGTTATGTTTTTCAAAAATCTCCTGTAAATATTCTGTCCATTGGGCATAGGGTACATTGTCCATAAAACGGTCATATACCTGTGCAAAGCCCTCGTAAGCTGCCATATTCTTCACTCCTTAGTATTTAAAAAGCCATAACTTAATTACAGCCAACACCTCTCTGCAATAATCTACAGGCATAGATATATAAGGCGTAGGTGCATTGTATGTTGTTAAATTCATTCCGTTTAGCTTAGCCAAACCTCTTGACCTGTAGGCGTGGAAAGAGTTTGTTATAATACAGGCTGTATAATCATCATCAAACAAATTTTCCAATATCTCTTTAGAATTTGCAAAATTTTCATTTGTAGATGTAGATTTATCTTCCTTATAAATAATATCTTCCGGAACACCATTAGCAACCAAATATCTTTTCATTGCCTCAGCCTCTGTCATAGGCTCATTTCTGCCCTGTCCTCCGGAAACAATTATTTTTGCCTTTGGATTTACGCTATGGTACTCTAAAGTTGTATCAAGTCTTGCCTTTAAAGAATTAGACACACCACTTTCATTAACCTTACAACCTAATACTATAACTGCATCCTCATCTCCCGTTGCTTTATCACAAGTACCGGCAACAGCTATAAAGACCATAATGGCACCAAAGAATATGTATCCAAGAACCAATAAAAATTTAAAAAATCTAGTAGCCGGAACACTTTTCACTCTTGTCCAAAGCAAAAGCACAACTGCTAAAAACAGTATAACAAATGTACCTTGATTAAAAACAAATATAAATGCTAAGCCATATATAAACAACAATATTCCTATTATTGTAGTAACTATTTTCAATTTGTCTGCATTTTTCATTTTCAACCTCCGGACTATTTAACTACAAACCTGTATTAGTATACTGTAAAATCCTATTTAATTCAATGTTTTAATTGAATTTTATACCTTACAATTTTGTTAATATCTACTTTTATACCATTATATTAACCAAAAATTAGGTGATAAATTTGTATAATAATTATCCCTACAAAAAATATGATAATGAAAAAAGTCTGTATTTTATTGGAAATTCGTGTCAAAACTATTCAATTTACACGAAATTTATTACTATGTGAAAATGTTATCAGATTTTTATTGATTTTTATTTTTCATTATGATACCATTATATTCGTGGATAAATTGGAGAACCAAATGGTTTAAGTCACTATTGTTTTTATTGGAGGTGTTCTTAAATGAATACAAGAATTGCAGCATTTTTTGACGCAACAAATATGCTTAGCGATGTAACTAGCGGAAGATTTGTCTCTGTTTATTCCAAAATTAATAATAAATGGAAGGCCGTAGACAGATTTACTCTCAGCGAAGTTATTTTCTCATCTATTGACCAACCTGAGTTATATGCTAAGGAACTACTAAAGCAGTTAGGTAATATAGATGTTATTGTAGGTAAGTCTTTCAGTGATTTATTCTACAACGAATTTCTTAAAAATAACGTAGCCGTTGCTACAGCCCATAATTTTGGAAAGGGACTCTTAAAGAAGATTGAAAGCCAGTACATTTCCGGTAAAAAGGAAATTGAAGTTGATGGCGACTTTAAAGTTCCAGCAAACCCTACAGCCGTTGATAGTCAGGGTCAGTATTTTCTTGACCTTATCTCTTTACAGAAGGACTATCCTGGCGTAACAGCTAAAGAAGTATTAATGCCTTTTATTAGCAAAGATAGATTTTCTACTCTCAATATTAGAGCATCTAAGTCTATTCCTTGGCTTGATACTTTCCTTGAAACAAAGCATCTTGATAGTTTTGTTTCTAAAATTAACGGTAGATATATGATTACTGTCACAAGAAAACTTTGTGGCGATAACTAATATTCAGAACAAATTAACTGTGTTAATTTGTGGCTTGACAAGCAAGCCATCGGATTTATCTTTCCGATTCACTATCAAAAAAAGTTTTACATCCCTACGGTGTAAAACTTTTTTTATTTTATGCATACCCTATTGTTTCGCCGTATTCTTTCCAGTGAGGGTTATCTTCTTCATTTGTATAGGCATATATTTTTCCAGACAATCCCATATCCCACCAAACAAAAAAAGTGGGCTTATATCCTTTAGCTATAAGCTGACTACTGATTTCTGAAAGTTTTAAAAACAATGGAAGGTCCCAATCGTCCCCGTCATCATATACATTTCTCCACTCTAAAACCCCATAAGGAACTATTACCTTTTCATTATTTTTATTATAAGCTATTACTGTAGTTCCTTCATCTGCTATTTCTAAATCATCACATATTTTCGTCGTATTTATAGACATATATTTAAATCCTTTCTATTATAATTAATAATTATTTTTGTTTAAGCATATTGTCATATTCTTTCCAATTTGGCATTACACTACCAACTGCCTTATGAAATTCTTTTGAATGGTTTGGGTGTATGTAATGAGTATATTCATGTATCAAAACATACAACAAACACTTTGGATTATACTCAAAAAGCCTTAAATTTAAAGTAATAGTGTTAGTTCTTCTATTGCAAGAACCCCATAGACTTTTCATAAGTCTGATTTTCATATTTGGAAAAGTTGTAAATTTCTTATATATTGGATATACCCTCTTTGAAATATCCTGTGCCAGCTTTTCCACTTGTTCTCTTTGCCATTTTAAATATAACTTTTCTACTTTTGCCTTGTCTTCTATATTTTTAACAAATACAGTTACAACAAAGTCAGTATATTCTACTCTTTCTCTACTATCCTCAATTATCTTAAGCTGACATGGATTGCCCCAAACCTTGCATTTTTCTCCGTCATTATATGAAAGAGGTTTATTTTGTTTTAATTGCATTTTCACTATAGCTTTCATTATAAATTCAGCCTTAGATGCCACAAATCTATCTATGTAATCCACAGAAACTCTGTTACTGGCTGACACATATACATTACCGTCAGCTTTTACTCTCATATTAATATTCTTTACTTTTTTTCGTGTCAAAATATATGTTATTTCAATATTTCCTGTTCTGATAGTTCTTTTTTCCATACTATTTCCTCTGTTGACAAAATTTATTTTACATTCTATAATCAAATACATTACAAAGGAGTAATTATTTATGATTAGAGATATGACCAAAGGCAATATATATAATCATATTGTCCAATTTTCAATTCCTATAATACTAGGTAATATTTTTCAGCTTACTTACAACGCTGTAGACTCAATTATAGTAGGTAAATTTGCCGGAACAAAAGCCTTAGCTGCCGTTGGTACATCTGACCCTATTGTAAATATGCTTATACTTGGTATAAGTGGTATTTGCATTGGTGCGTCTGTACTTATGAGCGAGTTTTTTGGTGCTAAAATATATGAAGACATCAAAAACGAATTTGCAACTACTATTTCTATTGGTATGGGTATTACTGCTATTATTGTAATTCTAGGTCTTTTGCTTTCAAATACCATTTTGAAACTAATACAGACCCCACCAGAAATAATGGCTGATGCCAACAGTTATTTAAAACTTGTCTTTATTGGTGCACCTTTTACCTGTCTTTACAATATTTATTCTGCTGGTTTGAGAAGTATAGGAGATTCCAAAACACCTATAAACTTTTTAGCCATTTCATCTGTTTTAAATGGCTGTCTTGATTACATATTCATAAGAATATTTAATATGAGTGTTATTGGTGCTGGTCTTGCAACTGTTATTGCCGAGGGTATTTCTGCAGTTCTGTGTATGGTATATGTATTCAGAAAAGTACCTATGCTCCATGTAGAACGAAAGCACTTTAAGTTTAACCGAAGATTAATAAACAGAACATTTAGCTTGGGTTCTATTACAGCACTCCAACAATGCTGTCAGCCTTTTGGTAAATTATTTATACAAAGTGCTGTAAACTACCATGGTGTTTCTGTAATTGCTGCCTTTAATGCTGCCAGTAAAATAGAAAACTTTGCCCTTATTCCGGAACAAAGTATTTCCCATTCTATGATGACATTTACAGCACAAAACAGAGGTGCAAAAGAGAAAAAACGAGTTAAACTCGCCTTACCTAAAGGACTTGTAATAGAAATAATATACTGGATATTCATATGTACAGTAATTACATTATTTAAAACAAACCTTATGTCATTGTTTGGTTCTGAAAGTGACCACCAAATGATTACTGAAGGTGTTAAATACCTTTCTGTAATGGCATTCCTCTATTGTCTATCCGGTCTTACAAATGGACTGCAAGGATATTTCAGAGGTTTAGGCAATATGTCTATTACATTTATTAGCACTTCTATGCAAATAACCATAAGAGTAATATTCACATTTATACTTTCTCCGTCAATGGGTATTGAAGGTATAGCTTTTGCTTCCGGTATCGGCTGGATTGCTATGTTAGTAGTAGAATACTCTTACTATTTCTGGTATAGAAAAAAACATAAAGAAATGTTTCAGTAATTAAGCCATCGGATTTATCTTCCCGATTCATTGTCAGAACAAGTTAACTCTGTTAACTTGTGGCTTGCAATCAAGCCATCGGGTCAATCTTCCCGATTCATTATTAAAAGCCACTACAAAATATTGTAGTGGCTTTAATTTATTTAGTTATAATTCGGGATATAATAATTAAGAAACAAGCACCAACAACAGCAATAAAACAACCTTTAATACTAAAAGGTGAACGTGCAGTAAATCCAATAAGTGAACCTAACCAGCCACCTATTAAACTACCGGCAACACCTATTACAATGTTGGTTAAACAGCCTCTCTTACCATTATTCATTATTTTGTTGGCAAATCCACCGGCAAAAGCACCCAATATCATCCAACATATCAAATTCCACATATTATTTTATATAACCTGTCCTTTACCTATAACGATAGGTTCTTCCTCTGTACCTATAATCTCTTTGTTATCACTGATAACAACTTCCTTATCAATAATTGCATTTTTGATTACGCAACCTTTACCGATATAAGAACTCTTCATAATTACAGAGTTTTCAACAGTTGCACCTTCGCCTACAAATACCTTTCTGAAAAGTACAGAATTCTTTACGTTACCGTCAATAATAGAGCCTGTACCTACAAGAGTATTTGTAACTTCTGCTGTTGGGTTATACTTTGCTGGAGGGTCATCACTAGGTTTTGATGCAATAAATGGTTCCTGAGTAAGGATTTTACGAACATCTCTGTTTAAGAAGTCCATATTTGTTTCCATATAAGAATTTACAGAATTGAGAGTGTTCCAATAACCGTCAAATTCATAACCATAAATATCAATCTTATCCTTATTTCTTAAGATAATATCCTTTACAAAGTCATAATATCCCTTTGGAATGGCATTCTCCAAAAGCTTAATAAGGAGAGTTCTCTTTATTACATAGATACCTAATGAAATATTAGAACTCTTAGCATCTATTGGCTTTTCTTCAAATGTTTCAAGTTTGTTGTTTTCGCCAAAAGTCATAACACCATAATCGTGTACATCCTTATTTGTGCGAGATACATTCTTATAAACTATTGTTAAGTCAGCAGCCTTATCAATGTGGTACTGTAATACTTCTGAATAATCCATCTTATAGATAGCTTCACCAGAACAAATTACAACATAAGGTTCGTGACTTCTCTTTAAATAGCTGATATTCTGATAAATTGAGTCAGCAATACCTCTAAACCAGAAATTATTGTCATTTGATAAGAAAGGTGTGAATATATAAAGACCGCCCTCTTTTCTATCTAATTCCCACCATTTTGCTGATGAAAGGTGGTCCTGAAGGCTACGAGAATTGAACTGTGTAATAACAGCAACCTTCTTAATACCGGAATTAGACATATTACTTAAAGAAAAATCTATTGCTCTGTAAGAACTAACAACCGGCATTGCTGCAATAGCTCTTACCTTACAGAGGTCCTTTAATCTTTCACTATTTCCACCTGCTAAAATAATACCTATGGCTCTCATTACATCGCCCCCTCAATAATAACTGACTGACCACTTGGAAGTTTAGATTCGCTATAATCTTCAGCAGTAGTCTTTCCATAAACAACACAATTCTTACCTATTTCAATATTATCAGGGACAACAGTATCACTACCAATTACTGTAATACCTGTGTTGTAAATCTTAGGTTTCTGTTCATTAGGAATGTTATCCCAAAGACCCATCTTTACGTTATCACCAATAACTGTATTCTGGTCAACAATTACTCTGTCAAGAACAGCATTCTTACCAATTACACAGCCTTCCATAATAATTGAGTCTTTAACTACAGCACCTTCTTCAATAGTTACATTTTTACTTATTACACAATGTTCAATAGAACCATAAATCTGAGCACCTTCTGAAACTATAGAAGTCTTTATAGAAGCATTATCTCCTGTGTACTGTGGTGGCTGATAATCACTCTTAGTGTAAATCTTCCAGAAATCTTCGTAAAGATTAAATTCAGGTAAAGTCTTAATAAGTTCCATATTTGCAGCCCAGTAAGATTCAATAGTACCTACATCTTTCCAGTAGTCCTTAAATCTATAGGCATAAAGACTCTGATTTTCTCCAAGCATCTTAGGAATAATATGCTTACCAAAGTCACTGTCCGGATGAATTTTTTCATCTTCAATAAGAGCCTTTCTTAAATTTGACCAAGTGAATATGTAAATACCCATACTAGCAAGGTTGCTCTTTGGGTGTTCAGGCTTTTCTTCAAATTCATAAATCTTGTCATTTTCATCGGCATTCATAATACCAAAACGACTAGCATCTTCCATAGGTACTTCTAATACTGCAATAGTGGCATCAGCATTATTTTCCTTATGGTATTTAAGCATTGCTGCATAGTCCATCTTGTAAATATGGTCACCTGAAAGTATAAGTACATATTCTGGATTACAAGAGTCAATATAGTCAATATTCTGATAAATAGCATTAGCTGTACCAGAATACCAAGAACCTATTTCGCCCTCTCTCATATGTGGTGCAAGTATTGAAACACCACCATTTACTCTATCTAAGTCCCAAGGCACACCAATACCAATATGTGCATTTAATGTCAATGGCTGATACTGTGTAAGTACACCAACTGTATCAACACCAGAGTTTACGCAATTACTCATTGGGAAGTCAATAATTCTATATTTACCTCCAAAAGCAACTGCTGGCTTAGCCTTGTCCATAGTAAGAATACCAAGTCTACTACCCTGACCACCTGCAAGAAGCATGGCCATCATCTCGTTTCTCTTCATAAATACATCCCTCCATTCAATATCCATAAGTCAATCATATCACAAGCAAAAGCAATATTCAACAAATAGAAATCGCATAATAAATGAAAAAATTACAAGCAATAAAAGTTACACCTTGTAATTACTTAATTACATTATAGCAAACCTATCTAAAAAAATCAACAAATTTTACAATCAAAAAAACTAATTTATGTAAAAAATAGCCAATGTATTTTTTCAGTAAATTTTATAAATTTTTATGGCTTTTTTTTGAAAAATGGTATACAATAAAAATAATTATTGTATGGAGGTCGTCTTTTATGAAATACGGTTTTATAAGAACTGCTGCTGCCACACCTGATATTAAGGTTTGCGATTGCGATTTTAATGCTGATAATATAATAAAAAATGTTAAAACAGCATATGAAAACAATACTGAAATAATAGTTTTCCCTGAGCTTGTAATTACTGGCTATACTTGTGGAGATTTATTTGGTCAAAGAACACTTATTTCTTCATCAATGAAAGCCTTAGATAAAATTAAATCTGAAACAAAAGATGTAAATACACTGATTGTTTTAGGTATGCCTTATCAATACAAAGGTAAATTGTATAACTGTGGTGCTGTATTGTATAAAGGACACATTCTTGCTCTTATTTCAAAGAGTTTCTTACCTAACTATAATGAATTTTATGAAAAAAGATGGTTTGAAGAAGCCCTTGATGAAACAGTTTACGTAGATATTTTAGGTGATACTGTGCCTTTTGGTACAAAAATTATTGTACAAGCTGAAAACATACCTGAATTTTCATTAGCTGTTGAAATTTGTGAAGATTTATGGAGTGTTATTCCTCCTTCTTCTAATCATAGTCTTGCAGGTGCAACTATTATTGCAAATCCATCAGCCGGAAATGAAATTACAGGAAAAGACAGCTACAGACTTTCTCTTGTAAGCAGTCAATCTGCTAAAACTATTTCTTCATATATCTATACTTGTGCTGGATATGGAGAGTCCACAACTGACGTAGTTTTCTCCGGTCACAATATTATTTGTGAAAACGGTACTGTACTTGCAACTGCCAAGAGATTTGAAAATGGTATAGTATATGGGGATGTTGACCTATTTAAAATAGCCTCTGAAAGACAGAAAAATACCTCTTTCAGACTTAACACAACTGGTTATACTTATGTTAATTTTGAATTTGAAGAAAATAATGGGGAAGTTGATAGATTTTTCGACCCTCACCCATTTGTACCAAGTGATTTACAGGCTAGAGATAAGAGATGTGATGAAATTCTCAACATTCAGGCTTTAGGCTTAAAAAAGAGAATAGAACACATTGGAACTAAAAATGTTGTTATTGGTATAAGTGGTGGTCTTGATTCTACACAAGCTCTTATTGTAGCAAACAAAGCCTTTGAACTTGCCGGTTTAGACAAAAAAGGCATAATATGTGTTACAATGCCTTGCTTTGGTACAACTGACAGAACTTACAACAATGCTGTAGAGCTTACAAAGGCATTAGGTGCTACTTTAATAGAAGTTAATATCAAAAAGGCTGTAAAACAACATTTCTCTGATATTGGTCACGATGAAAGTGTAAAGGATTTGACATACGAAAACTCTCAGGCAAGAGAAAGAACTCAAATTCTTATGGATATGGCATCAAAGTATAGAGGTTTTGTAGTTGGTACTGGGGATTTAAGTGAATTAGCCTTAGGTTGGGCTACCTATAACGGCGACCATATGAGTATGTACGGTGTAAATAACTCTATACCTAAAACTCTTATAAAGTACCTTATTAAATATTTTGCCGACACAACTTCTGACAACAATTTAAAAGAAATACTTTATGATATTTTAGATACTCCTGTTTCCCCTGAGTTACTTCCTCCAGATGAAAATGGAAATATTGCACAGATTACAGAAGACGTAGTTGGTCCTTATGAACTTCACGATTTCTTCTTGTACAATATGATGAGATTGAGCTTTGAACCTAAAAAGATTTTCTATATTGCAAATATAGCCTTCAAAGACAAATATGACAAGAAAACAATATATAAATGGCTCAGAAATTATTATTGGAGATTTTTCTCACAGCAATTTAAGAGAAGTTGCTTGCCAGACGGTCCAAAAGTAGGTTCTGTTAGCCTTAGCCCTAGAGGTGATTGGAGAATGCCAAGTGATGCCGTATCTAAATTATGGCTTGCACAAATGGACGAAATAGAAAAAACTCTTTAATCTCAAAAAAAACTTGTAATAATCCCCAAAAAGTATTAGAATAAATATATCTATTCTTTTTTAGGAGGAATTTATAAAATGAGCAAACAAGTAGTAGCTGTATTGTTTGGTGGCCAGTCATCAGAACACGATGTTTCTAAGGTAAGTGCCGCTACAATTATTTCAAATATTAATACAGAAAAGTATTCTGTAATTCCAGTATATATTACAAAAGAAGGTAAATGGTTATTATACGATGGTCCTTTGGACAGCATTGGCAATAACGATTGGCAGAAATTTGCAAGCACTTGCATTTTAAGCCCAGATACAGAACACCATGGTCTTCTCAGAATTGTTGGTGATAAGGTTAAAAACATTCCTGTTGATGTTGTTATTCCTGTTCTTCATGGTGCAAACGGTGAAGATGGTACAGTTCAGGGTCTTTTTGAACTTGCTAAAATTCCTTATGTAGGTTGTGGCGTATTATCTTCTGCTGTAAGTATGAACAAGGCTTATACAAAGATTATTGTTGATACTATTGGTGTTGACCAGGCTAAGTACACTATTGTATATAGACCTGAATTATCTGAAGACCTTGACAAGTGCCTTGATAGAGTTGAAGAAAAATGTGGTTATCCTTGCTTCGTTAAGCCAGCTTGTGCTGGTTCAAGTGTAGGTATTACAAAGGCTCACAACAGAGATGAACTTATTGACGGTCTTTGGACTGCTTCTGAACACGACAGAACTATTGTTATAGAAGAAAATATTACAGGCGATGAACTTGAATGTGCTGTTCTTGGTAATCACGATATTCAGGCATCTGCTGTAGGTCAGATTTATGCTGCTGCAGAATTTTATGACTATGATGCAAAGTACAACAATGCTGAATCTAAGACTGTAATCCCTGCAAATATTTCAAACGAAAAAGCAGAAGAAATCAGAAAGAAAGCTATTGAAATATTTAAGGTACTTGACGGCAGAGGTCTTTCAAGAGTTGACTTCTTCCTTGAAGAAAAAACAAACAGAGTTATTTTCAACGAAATTAATACATTACCTGGCTTTACTTCAATAAGTATGTATCCTATGCTTTTTAGAGCTGCCGGTATTGATACAGAAGAACTTGTAGATAAACTTATTGAACTTGCATTAACTCGTAACGAGGAATAAGAGGTGTTATTATGGATAACAGACCAATTGGAGTTTTTGACTCTGGCGTTGGTGGACTTACTGTTGTAAAACAGATAATAAAAACTATGCCTTATGAACATACAATATATTTTGGCGACACAGCAAGAGTTCCTTATGGTTCAAAATCTAAAGAAACTGTAACTAAATTTTCTAGTCAGATAATTAGATTTTTGAAAACTATGGACGTTAAGGCTGTAGTTATTGCCTGTAATACTGTCAGCTCCAACTGTTATGAGGCATTAACATCAGAATTTCCAGACTTACCTATTATAGAGGTTGTTACACCGGGTGTTGAATCTTGCCTTGCTGCTACAAAGAACAATAAGGTTGGTTTAATTGGTACAGAAGGTACTGTCAGCAGTGGTGCTTATGAAAAGAGATTAAAGGCTGCAAATAACCAAATTGAGGTATATAAAAAGGCTTGTCCTCTCTTTGTACCTCTTGCTGAAGAAGGCTGGACAAACAACGAAGTTGCATATAAAACAGCTGAAATATATTTAAAGGAATTATTAGACAAGGATATTGACTCTATAATTCTTGGCTGTACTCACTACCCTCTTTTAAAGGCTTGTATAGGTAAAATTGTGGGAGAAAAAGTAAAGATTGTTGACCCTGCAAAGGCAACAGCCTTAAAGGTTAAAAACTATCTTACTTCTCACGATATGCTTAATGACTTAAATACAGAAAAACACACTTTCTATGTAAGTGATAATAATGCAAAGTTTAACACAATTTGCGAAAGAGTTTTACATAAAGAATTCCATGCACAGCAAATAGATATTGAAAAATATTAATATATAAAGGGCTACCCATTTAGGTAGCCCTTAAATTATACCATTCGTTTCAAAACTTCTCCTATATCACTTTCAATGCAAATGGATTGGTCTTTTATCGGTCTTGGAATATATATTTCTGATAGATTTATGCAACAATATGTAGAATTTTCATTTTCTTCTGTCATTCTCCAAAATGGGTATTTTATAATTACCGGTGTATTTTCCCCTATTCCCAACTCAAGAAATACAACATTCATATTCTTACTTCTACGAATAAAATCTTCATACCTTTGTTCTGCCTTGTACCAACCTTCATCTTGAACAAAACTATCATCACAGCGTAAATTCATATTCATTGGTGCTCCACAAATTGGGCAATAAGGCACTAATTCTGTAGGTATTTTCATATCTACTTGTTGATTAACCATATTTCTAACTTGTTCTTCATTATCATAAGTCTTGTTGTGACATGGCTTAGAACATTGCCACAAACCATAATCCCCTTGTGTATAAAATAATCTTTTCTTATCAAAACCTGTTATTTGAAATTGGTGGTCAACATTTGTTGTAATAACAAAATAGTTCTTATTTTCTACTAACTTTAAAAGGTTTGTATAAACTTCTGTAGGCTCAATATCATATCTATTTACATAAATCTGTCTTGACCACCACGCCCAATATTCCTCTAAAGAGTTAAATGGATAAAATCCACCTGAATACATATCTTTTATGCCGTATTTTCTTTTAAAGTCTGAAAAATATTTTTCAAATCTTTCACCATTATATGTTAGCCCTGCCGATGTAGAAAGCCCTGCACCTGCACCAATAATTATTGCATCAGCTTTTTCTATTTTCTCTTTTAATTTTTCAATTTCATTCAAGTAATTTTCTGTAGATTTCATAGTCCATCTTTTTAAAAACATTAAAAATCACCTACATACTACTATTTGTCTTTGATTTATATTCATTTACCGTATTTACTGCAATTTCAGCTGCCCTTCCATTTGGAAAATGAAATTCCCCTGTTGATATGCAACAAAAAGCAATGCTCTTTACTCCACTTTGTTCTGCCAACTCTAAACAAGAGCTGTAGCAACTGGCAAGTTTTTCTTCATCTTCCTTACACAATCTCCCCCTTACAATAGGTCCTACAGTATGTAAAACATATTTACAAGGCAAATTAAAAGCCGATGTAATTTTTGCTTTGCCAGTTTCTTCTTCCCTATTCTGCAACTTCATTATTTTTGCACATTCCAAACGCATTTGAACTCCTGCAAAAGTGTGAATAGCATTGTCAATACAACTATGACAAGGATAAAAACAGCCTAACATTTGGCTATTAGCTGCATTTACTATTGCGTCACATTTTAGAGTTGTAATATCTCCTTGCCAAACATAAATTTCATTTTTTATAGGTTCTAATTCACTTATATCAGTTATACCCTTTTTGCTTATTTCTTCCTGTAAATAACTGTCTTGTATTTCTAAAAACTCATTACTTACTTTTTGGGGCATACGAACATTTAATAATGAACGCAATAACCTTTTCTGTTCTTCTACTTCCTCTGGAATTACAATATTTGAATATTTTGAATTCTCATTAAGTAAATATTTAATTAAAAACAGCCTTTTTTCTTTTTGTGTCATATTCTTACCTCCAAACTACAGCCTTCTTTGGACATACTTCCATACAATTACCACAGTGTAAGCAATTTTTCTGATGAATTTCAGCTGGAATAGTAGTAAAATCAATACAATTTTGAGGACAAACATTTTTGCAAGCTTTACAACCTACGCATTTATCTGTAATAAAATATTTCTTTTCGTAACTTTCCTCTTTATCAATATAAAATGTATCTCTTTCAATAGGCTTTTTAGATAAATCGAACCATTCTCCACTGGCTTCATATAAGCGAAATACTGTTAAAGCCTCTCTTGATTTTTCCGTTGGATAAATTTCATTCATATATTCATTTTTTGAGAATAAAAACGGTAATAACTCTCCACCTAATTCCTCGACTTTGCCTCTAATTGACACAGCAACACAGTGCATAGTATCTTCCCCTTTGATACCAGTCAATGCAATAAATTTTTCTTTTATCAATCTATGATAAAAGCCTTTTCCTTTTGCAGTAAGAAAATATAAGCCTTTTTCATCACTATGCATAATATCTATGGCACAGGTTACAGGTAATCCCTTTTCATCTACTGTTGCAATAATAGTTGTATGAATTTCCTTTTCCAAAAATTTAATGTAATCTTCTGTATTCATATTTGTACCTCCGTCTTTAATTCCTCTTTTATATAATTGTATAAATTTTAACCCAAATTGTAAAGTACGCACTTATTTGTACCATAGTTACCTAGAAGAAACTAATGCATACTATTTTGATTTTTCGTATACTGTATGATATAATTTATATAATAAAAATACGGGAGTGTTTGTATGAATAACGAAAAAAACAACGACAATTTACCTGCTTGCCCAGTAGAAACTACACTGATGTTAATTGGCAACAAGTGGAAAGTATTGATTATAAGAGATTTACTTACTGGCACAAAAAGATTTGGTGAACTAAAAAAATCTATTGGCAAAGTATCTCAAAAAGTCTTAACAACACAACTTCGTGATATGGAGGAAAGTGGTCTTATTTCCCGAAAAGTATATGCAGAAGTTCCACCTAGGGTAGAATATTCTCTCACAGAATTAGGTAAAAGCCTTCAGCCTATATTAGATGCAATGCTACACTGGGGTGCAGAATATAAAGAAAAAAATAAATAGCAAAAAAAGCTATGAAAATGATTAATTCATCTTCATAGCTTTTTAGTAAATTATTTTGCCTTAATTAAGTCCATATTATTATATTTTTCTTTATCTAAAGCCTTATTCTGATTTGCAACAATTGTTGTACAAACAGCATCACCAGTAATATTAACAGCTGTTCTTGTCATATCAAGAATTCTATCAATACCCATAATAAGGGCAATACCTTCAACAGGAAGGCCAACTGAATTAAATACCATTGTAAGAGTAATAAGACCTACACTAGGAATACCGGCTGTACCTATTGAAGCAAGTGTAGCTGTACCAATAACAGTTATATAATCCATCATATGGAGCTGAATACCAAAAGCCTGTGCAACGAATACAACGGCAACACCCTGCATAATAGAAGTACCGTCCATATTAATAGTCGCACCTAAAGGTATTGTAAAAGAAGAAATTCTTCTTGAAACACCAATTTTCTTATCTAAAGTTTCAATAGAAAGAGGTATTGTAGCATTTGAAGTTGAAGTTGAGAAAGCAAACGCCATAACTGGAAAGAACTTTCTTATAAACTTAATAGGATTTAAGCCTGTAAATACCTTTAATAAACTCATATACACAACAAAGGCCTGTACACCTAAAGCAATAAATACTGACAACATATATTTAAGTAAAGGTATGAAAGCATTAAAACCGATAGTAGAAAAAGTCTTTGCAATAAGACAGAATACACCAACAGGGGCTACGCTCATTACCATCATTGTCATTTCCATCATAATGTCGTTACCCTGACTAAATAGAGAACTTACAGTATCTGCTGAATCTCCAAGCTTAGCAAGTATAACGCCTAAAACTAAAGCAAAGAATATAACCTGAAGCATAGATGCCTCAGATAAACCATTGAATATATTTGTAGGAATGATATTCAAAATTGTTTCTGCTAAGCTAAGTTTGTCAGCACTATTTGATGCTACTGAACCGGCAGTAGAAGCACTTTGCTGAACTGCACTCATATCAAGACCTACACCAGGATTAATTAAATTGCCGATACATAAAGCAACTGTAATGGCAATAGCTGTAGTAGCAATATAGAAGCAAAGTGTTCTAACACCAACTGCACCTAATTTCTTTGTATCGCCTATAGACATACTACCACAAACAAGTGATGTAAGAACCAAAGGAACTACAAGCATTTGCATAAGTCTGATAAAGCCCTGACCAACAACATATAAAACACCATTTATAATAACATTCTGCTTAAAATCACTATCTGGCACAAGATAGTTTAAAACTATACCAACAATTGCACCTAAAGCAAGTGCAATAAAAATCTGGGTAGTTAAACCCAATTTCTTTTTCTTTTTTTCTTTATTTTCCACTTTCCTTAATTCCTCCCAAGTATTTTGCCAATGCACTTTCCCAATCAGCAAAATCATACACATCAACAATGCTCATAATGAAGTTATCTAAAACTCCATAAGCTGGTCTAAATGATGAAAATTCATTATCCTTTGAAGGAACTGGATGAATTTTAACATCTCTACCTAAAATTTCAGCTATTTTTTCTGCTAATTCAAATCTACTACATACACCCTTACAAGTAGCGTGATATGTTCCATATTCTCCTGTAGTCATAATGTGAAGTATAAACTTTGCAAGTTCTTCAGCACTTGTAGGAGAACCAAACTGGTCTGATGCTACGGTTACTTCACCCTTATTCTTTGTTTCTTCAATAAATTTATTTACAAAATTGTAACCTTCGCCATAAACCCATGTACTTCTGATTATGAAATGTCTCTGAGTAAATTCCTTAACATAGCCCTCGCCGGCACACTTTGACTTACCATATACAGTTCTAGGGTTTGTAACATCAAATTCATTGTAAGGTTTGTCACTTAAACCATCAAAAACATCATCTGTAGAAATCTGAACCATTTTAGCCCCACATTTTCTTGCAGCTATACTTAAATTTCTTGCCCCTATTGCGTTTACACCAAAAGCAAGTTTAGGGTCATTTTCACAGAGATTAATATCTGTAATTGCTGAACAGTTAATTATAATATCCGGTCTACTAACCTGAGCAAAATTCATTACAGCCTTCAAATCTGTTACGTCTACTTCTTCTTTGTCTGTATTAAAAAGCTCTAAATCTGTAGGGCAAAAAATATCATTTATTGCCTTACCAATCTGACTGTTGGCCCCACTCAACCAAACTTTAATCATTTTTTAAATCCTCCTTTTCATTATACACCAATAATATACTATACATTAATTTTAGACATTTTTCAACATAAATTATAGTGGTTTTTAAAATATTGTTTACATTTTATAAAAAAAATTTACTATTGTTTACTTCCATACATTTATCCCACAAAAATATGGCTCAAAATAAAAAAAGATACCAAAGATTATGTCATATTATGCTAATTTTTAGTTTATTAATTTTTATATCTCTACTTGATATTTTTTATATATGTAATTATAATTATACTTGGATTTTTAGGCAAGGAGATAATACATAATGAAAAAATTCATCGCACTGATTTTAGTAACACTATTTACACTAAGCACTTTTTCTATAACAAATGCCAGTGACTATTTACCCTATGTTGAAAAGCCAACACAGCTTACATATCAGCCTGATAACGTAACTTTTAACATTATGGGTAGGACAAGCCGAGCTTTTAATGTTGTTTATTGTAATGGTAGACTTTGTGTTCCTCTCTATGACACAATTACTGCTATGGATGGTACATATTCCTTAGTAAACGATGATTGCAAAATTACTATTAACGGAAAAACTATAGATATTTCAACAAAGACAAAAGACAGCAACAAAGTTGTTACTTGCTATTACAATAATATATGCTACATTTCACTTTATGAACTTTTGACACCCTTTGACTATATTGCAACTGTAGACACAAGTACAAACAAAGTTAATATACTGAAACATTCAACAAATATGCCAGCCAGCCAGCTTGCAAAAACTACAGCTACAAAATCAGCCTATATAAGATTAGAGGATATTGTAGCTGACGGTATGGATACTACAGCTAAACCTAACTATACTTTTGAAAATCTTGAAAAATTAAGATATACAGCTGAATACTTATATACAAAAGGCGAACAATACTATATAGCATGGGTTCCTGTATACTCAAATCCAGCAACAAGCACATGGAATGATGTAAGTGTCACATTTAACCTTTATAACGCCTATTTTGTCTATACTCTTGATTATATGGTAGACCATGGTGGTCACATCGGTTTACACGGCTACACACACCAATATGGCACAGATAAAAGCTGTGTAGGCTATGAATGGGGTTCAAAAACACCTTATACACGCCAACAGCAAATGCAAAGAATGATTTATGCTAAAGAAACTTGTCATCGCTTAGGCTATACAGAGGAATTTTTCGAATTTCCTCACTATGGAGCAACAAAAGACCAGTTGAAGATTGCTGAAAATTACTTTGATGTTATTTATCAGTCATATCCAAAGCAGGAACTTATAAATCAGTTGACATATACTACTGAATCAAGTAAAAAGGTATACTATGTTCCAACACCAGCCGATTATGTTCATCATTTAGGTGATTTAAACGGTATTTTAGGCAGACTTAATAATTCTATGGAAAATAACTATACAATGAGTCTTTTCTATCATCCTGTATTGGATATAAAGAAAATAACAACAAATACTACTGCTGACGGCGTTAGATTATGGTATTACTCTGACCAAGGTATGTTGCCAAATATTATTGAATATATGAACAGCCACAACTATAAATTTGATAAAATAAAGGAAGATTAATATGAGATTTACCTATTGTCCTGATTGTGGAACAAAGTTAATACAGAAAGAAATTGGCGACGAAGGCTTTATGCCCTATTGCGATAATTGTAAAAAGCCTCTTTTTGATATGTTTTCTTCCTGTATTATTGCTTTGGTAGCAAATGAAAAACAGGAAGTAGCACTTCTTAGACAAAACTATATATCAACTGATTACTATAACTTGGTTTCAGGATATATGAAACCGGGAGAAACAGCCGAAGAAACGGCAGTAAGAGAAGTTGGAGAGGAATTGGGCTTAACCATAGATGAACCTAAAATAACAGGAACATACTGGTTTGATAAAAAAGATATGATTATGATTGGTTTCTTAGCTGAAACCCATAAAACAGATTTTAAACTTTCCGGAGAAGTAGACTCTGCCCTTTGGATACCAGCAGAAAAAGCACTTACTATGGTTCATCCCAAAGGTAGTGTATCCCACACCCTTGTAGAAGAATATTTGAAAACTATATAATGTTAAGGCATAACCTTTGGGTTGTGCCTTTTTTTAATGTAATGTAAAAATTCTATTATATCCATCTGTAGATAAAGAGACATTTTCTCCTAAATTACTAGCTCCTTTGGAAAAAAAATTCACACTTACCTTTTTTTATTTTTTTGCATTAGAATTTGTTGTTTGTAATTTTGAATCAAAAGGAAACATAAGGTTGTTAATCCTCTCTGTGTTCCGCAGAATGAGCTATATCATCAATGGTTTAGTAGTAGCTGTTATAATTTTAATTATTATGCAAAATACAACTTATATTACCAACAGCAAACCTCTATTTATTTTTTGTTATTTAAACATATAAGATAAGTTAAAATACTTTTTTAAAAAACTTTTTACTAATTTAACTTTTTAAATATTACTAGTTTTTTATTTTTCGCACTTGTTTATATTTATTTTAAATGGTATACTATACTTATAAATAAAAAGATATGATAGATTATTGTGAAAATCAAATATGGAGGAAAGATTAGAAATGAGTTTTATAAAATGTCCAAAATGTGGAAATATGATTTTGGATTCAAGTAGAAAATGTCAATATTGCGGGTTTGATGATATATCTTCCTATTTACTAAATAAAGAAAAGGAAAAATTTTCAAAGGAATTAGCACAAAGAAAAATTGAAAGAGCGATTAGAGATAATGAAATTAATGCTTCTAAGCAAAATAAACAAACATCAAACAATCCTAAAATTACATGTCCTTATTGTAAATCAACAAATTGCAAAAAAATTGGAACATTATCTCGAATAGCATCTATAGGTTTTTTAGGATTTGCTAGTAATAAGATAGGTAAGCAGTGGCACTGTAATAATTGTGGCAGTGATTTTTAACAAAATTCTCTAAAAATTAATAAAACCTATAATGAACCTAAAATTTCTGGACATACTTGATAAAATAAACAATATTACAAAACCAAATATAGTAAAGTATAATTATAGATATTACTGAGATATATGGATTATCAACCATTGATTTTGGATTCATAAAAAACGAAAATAATATAAGGTTGTATAGGATTGCTAAATACCAAACAAAAAGATTTAATTATTCACATTCTAATCCATGATAGCACCTTTACCAATAATTCGTTTCTCAACGATTTTAATAATATTTCGATATTCTAGTTGAGTACAATTTTTTTGTACAATAAACTCTTTAAAATATGTTATACAATATAATATTCTTTATCGTATTGAATCATATGTTCCTCAGTAGTACTTAACATTTGTTTTCACCTGCATTTTTGAAAGGAGATATTTATGACTTTAAATTATGATTGTATAAGAGATGTATTACTATACCTTGAAAATACACTTGGATATACCGAAAACCAAATTGCTATGACACATAAAAGACTGCTTATAGGCAGTGTTGCAAATAAATTACCATCTTATAAAAAAGAAGATGTACAATACACAATAGAAAAACTCTTTGAAGCAAAATATATCCGTATTGTTAATATCACAACAGATAATCAAAAATATATAATCAATGGTTATATAGACGACATCACATTGGATGGTTTTAACTTTCTAAATAATATCCGTGAAAAATCAATTTGGGAAGCAACCAAAGAGGGTGCTAAAAAAGTTGGAGCAATGTCTGTATCTACTATCAGTATGATTTCTTTTGAAATTGTAAAAGCAGTTGTAACCAATCAAGACGTGATTAATAAGATTGTTACACATATTCCGTGGATGAAATGATGAAATTAAATAAGAACTAATGCTCTACTACTCTTATATGATAACGTTTAGTAAAATATTTTATATACTATTGTGAAAGAAGGTTTTATATTATGGATAATATGTCATTAGAATTACGGAAAATAATGCAACAGAATTATGATAATCGTCAAATAGAAATCAATTCCGCTAAGATTCAAGTTGGAAGTAGAGCAGAGCAAGTTGCATATTATTTGTATGATGCAATTAGAGATTATCAAAGCAAACTTTCTGATACAGAAGATGTAGCAATATCTGTTGTTCAATTTAATCAATCAACAACAATTCTCGTCAACAATATCGGTTACATTGGATACAATTTGGTTTGTTTCCACGGAGAGGACACATCTGGCAAACCATTGGAACTGATACAACATGTACAACAGTTGAATTTTCTTCTAATGGTTGTTCCAAAACCCGAGCAAAAAACTCCAAAACGTAAAATAGGTTTTGTAAATTCACCTGAGTAATTATATTTATTTCAATCTTTTATAAAAATTCCTATTTATAACTATATCCTAACTATTACAAATAATTATAACCAACAATAAGACATCTTAATTGGTGTCTTTTTTATTTATCATAATACAATTATAAAAACCATTTTTAAATTAAATTAATTATAAAGTCCCCCTAAACAATTATAAACTATCAAAAATATTTTCCATTTATTCCAAATTAGCCCATACATTTATAAAAGAAAAGCTGGTGCATAACACCAGCTTTTTAGAAAGTTTATTATATAAGATAATTAGTTTTTAGAAATTAAATATTATAGAAAATCAAGATTTTTGATTAAAAGCACACTTCAGCTATGAACCCTGAAGTGTAAAGTAGCATTAAATAATATTAAATATTATCAAATATTAAAATTATTCAATGATAGAAACAACAGAACCAGAACCAACAGTTCTACCACCTTCACGGATAGCGAATCTAAGACCCTGTTCCATAGCGATGTGGCTGATAAGTTCGATAGTCATTTCTACGTTATCACCAGGCATGCACATTTCTGTACCTTCTGGAAGAGTGATAACACCAGTTACGTCAGTAGTTCTGAAGTAGAACTGTGGACGGTAGTTGTTGAAGAATGGCTTATGACGACCACCTTCATCTGCCTTTAATACGTAAACCTGAGCTGTAAACTTCTTGTGTGGAGTGATTGTACCAGGAGCAGCTAATACCTGACCTCTTTCGATTTCATCTCTGTTAACACCTCTAAGAAGTGCACCGATGTTATCACCTGGTTCAGCATCATCAAGAAGCTTGTGGAACATTTCGATACCAGTTACAACAACTTTTCTTGATTCTTCTACAAGACCAACGATTTCAACTTCGTCCTGAACCTTTAAGATACCTCTTTCTACTCTACCAGTAGCAACAGTACCTCTACCAGAAATAGAGAATACGTCTTCTACAGGCATAAGGAAAGGCTTATCTGTATCTCTTTCTGGGTCAGGGATGTATTCATCAACAGTTTCCATTAACTTGATGATAGCATCGCCCCACTTGCCAGATGTATCCTGAAGAGCCTGGTAAGCAGAACCTCTGATGATTGGGCAACCTTCGAAGCCGTATTCTTCAAGAAGTTCAGTAATTTCCATTTCTACTAAGTCAAGAAGTTCTTCATCGTCAACCATATCACACTTGTTCATGAATACTACGATGTAAGGAACGCCTACCTGTCTTGAAAGAAGGATATGTTCTCTAGTCTGAGCCATAGGACCATCAGTTGCAGCAACAACGAGGATAGCACCATCCATCTGTGCAGCACCAGTAATCATGTTCTTAACGTAGTCAGCATGTCCTGGACAGTCAACGTGAGCGTAGTGACGCTTAGGAGTTTCGTATTCAACGTGAGCAGTAGAGATAGTGATACCTCTTTCTCTTTCTTCTGGAGCCTTATCGATGTTTTCGAAATCTACCTGTTCACCTAACTGATATCTATCATGTAAAGTCTTAGTGATAGCAGCTGTTAAAGTTGTCTTACCGTGGTCAACGTGACCAATTGTACCAATGTTTACATGTGGTTTAGTTCTCTCATAATGTGCCTTAGCCATTTTAAAATGTCCTCCTTAAAATTAATTAAAATTTTAGTAAATCGTGCTTACTATGCCGACAAAAAAGCCGGCTTATACACTAGATTTATTATACAAAATTTATAAGAATTTTGCAAGTATTTTTTAGCAATACTTGCAAAATTAATTATATCTAAATTATTCTGCCTTACCAGCAGCAATCTTTTCCTGAATACTCTTAGGAACTGGTTCGTAGTGGTCAACTTCCATTGAGTAAGTACCACGACCCTGAGTGCTTGAACGAAGGTCAGTTGAGTAACCGAACATTTCAGCAAGTGGAACGAAAGCCTTAATAAGCTGAACTCCTCCATTCTGAGGTTCCATACCTTCAATTCTACCACGACGAGAGCTTACATCACCCATAACGTCGCCCATGTATTCTTCAGGAACAGTAATTTCAACCTTCATTACAGGTTCAAGTAACTGTGGAGCTGACTTCTTCATGGCATCCTTGAACGCCATAGAACCAGCAATCTTGAAGGCGATTTCAGAAGAATCGACTTCATGGTAAGAACCATCGTAACAAACGGCTCTAATACCAACTACAGGGAAGCCACCGATTACACCGGCCTGCATAGCTTCCTGGATACCAGCATCAACAGCTGGGATGTATTCCTTAGGGATAGAACCACCAACAACTTCGTTAACGAATTCGTATGGCTTGTCGCTATCTGGTGGAATAACTTCGAAACGAACCTTACAGTGACCGTACTGACCACTACCACCTGACTGACGCTTGAACTTACTATCAACGTCTACGTCATGACCGAATGCTTCACGGTATGCAACCTGAGGAGCACCTACGTTCGCTTCTACCTTAAATTCTCTTAAAAGTCTATCAACAATGATTTCGAGGTGAAGTTCACCCATACCAGAAATGATTGTATCGCCAGTTTCCTGGTTAGTGTAAGTTCTGAAAGTTGGATCTTCTTCTGCAAGCTTAGCAAGAGCAACACCCATCTTATCTCTACCAGCCTTAGTCTTAGGCTCGATAGCAACAGAAATAACTGGATCTGGGAAGTTCATTGATTCAAGGATAACTTCGTTATCTTCGTCACATAATGTATCACCAGTAGTTGTAAGCTTAAGACCTACAGCAGCTGCGATATCACCAGCGTAAACCTTATCGATTTCCTTACGGTCGTTAGCGTGCATCTGAAGGATACGACCAATTCTTTCCTTCTTACCCTTTACAGAGTTGTATACATAAGAACCAGATTCGAGAACACCAGAGTAAACTCTGAAGAATGCAAGCTTACCAACGAATGGGTCGTTCATAATCTTGAATGCAAGTGCTGCGAATGGTTCTGAATCAGAAGAATGTCTTTCAACAATATTTTCTTCATCACCTGGAATGTGACCCTTAATAGCAGGAATATCAGTTGGTGCTGGCATGTATTCAAGAACACCGTCAAGCATCTTCTGAACACCCTTATTTCTATAAGCTGAACCGCAGAATACAGGAACTGCTTCACAAGCGATACAAGCCTTTCTAAGAGCCTTCTTCATTTCAGGAATTGTAAGTTCTTCTTCCATAAGGTACTTGTCCATAAGAGCTTCATCAGTTTCAGCGATGAGTTCAACCATCTGCTGATGATATTCGTTAGCCTTATCAACCATATCTTCTGGAATATCTTTAATTTCAACTTTAGTACCCTGCTTATCTTCATAGTAGTAAGCCTTCATTTCCATAAGGTCAATTACACCTACGAAGTCGTCTTCAGCACCGATAGGAAGCTGAACAGGTACTGGATTAGCACCAAGTCTGTCTCTAATCATATCTACAACACGGTAGAAGTTAGCACCCATAATGTCCATCTTGTTTACGAAAGCCATTCTAGGTACGTTGTATTTATCTGCCTGTCTCCAAACTGTTTCAGACTGTGGTTCAACACCACCCTTTGCACAGAATACAGCAACAGAACCATCAAGTACACGAAGTGAACGTTCTACTTCAACTGTGAAGTCAACGTGACCCGGTGTATCAATGATGTTGATACGATGCATAGGACCAGCGTTTTCAAGACCGTGGTTAAGCTGCCACTGAGTAGTAGTAGCGGCAGAAGTAATTGTAATACCTCTTTCCTGCTCCTGTTCCATCCAGTCCATTGTAGCTGTACCTTCGTGAGTATCACCAATCTTGTAAGTACGACCTGTATAGAACAAAATACGTTCTGTAAGGGTAGTCTTACCTGCATCGATATGCGCCATAATACCAATATTACGGGTTAATTCAAGCGGGCATGCTCTTGACACACTTATTCCTCCTTTTGTAATCTACTTAATTACCACTTATAATGAGAGAAAGCCTTATTAGCTTCTGCCATCTTATGAGTTTCGTCCTTCTTCTTAACAGCGCCACCAGCGTTGTTAATAGCATCTAAAAGCTCATTAGCAAGGCGTGCATCCATAGTCTTTTCTCCACGCTTTCTGCTGTATAATGTTAACCATCTGAGACCTAAAGTAAGTCTTCTTTCTGGCTTAATTTCCATTGGTACCTGATAAGTAGCACCACCAACACGGCGAGCCTTAACTTCAAGTACAGGCATAATGTTGCCTAAACCCTCTTCGAAAGCTTCAAGGGCTGGCTTACCACTTTTTTCTTCAAGCTGAGCGAATGCACTGTAAACGATTTTCTGTGCAACACCCTTCTTACCGTCTAACATAACGGAATTAATAAGCTTAGTAACTACTTTACTCTTATATACTGGATCAGGTAGTACTTCTCTCTTTGAAACATGACCTTTTCTTGGCACGATTCTTCCCTCCTTAATAATTGATTAATTCATAGGTACTTGCGACCACTATGTAGCCGCTATTCCATGCCACACTACCTGAACCTGCAACACACAGATTTAAAATAATGAGGCATAAATAAGGCTGCTACGCAGTCTTAAAAAATATTTTGTTATTACTTCTTCTTAGCACGCTTAGCGCCGTACTTAGAACGAGCCTGCTTTCTATCAGCAACACCTGCTGTATCAAGTGTACCTCTGATGATGTGGTAACGTACACCAGGTACGTCCTTTACTCTACCACCTCTTAAAAGAACAACACTATGTTCCTGTAAGTTGTGACCTTCACCAGGAATGTAAGCAGTAACTTCAATACCATTTGAAAGACGAACTCTGGCAATCTTTCTTAAAGCTGAGTTTGGCTTCTTAGGTGTAGCAGTCTTTACTGATGTACAAACACCACGCTTCTGTGGAGAGCTTACATCTGTCTGCTTCTTCTTAAGTGAATTAAGACCCTTCTGTAACGCAGGAGCAGTAGACTTAGTAACCTTAGTCTGTCTACCCTTTCTTACTAACTGGTTAAATGTTGGCATTAACTGCACCTCCTTAAAAATAATAAATCTGTTTGTTGCATAATACGTCCGTATCACACACCCGTATATATTAACACCTTTTAATTTCAAAGTCAATAATTTTTTTCAAAAAATTTGCCTATTTTACAAAAGTTTTCAATAGCTTTTTTGTTATATATTTTGCACCATTCCTCCCCTTGACAAAGTTTTAAATTGGTGTTAGTATATCCATTGTAAAAAATGTTATGAATATTTGCTTATCCAGAGAGGCGGAGGGACTAGGCCCTATGAAGCCCAGCAACCGGCATTTTGTGCATCGGTGCTAATTCCTACGGTTTATTCCGACAGATGAGTTCACGAGAATAAGCCTTCAAGGGCTTTTTTTTATGCCAATTTCTAAATGGTAGATATTTTTTATTATTGAAAGGAGTTACATTAATAATGAAGAAATTTTTTACTTCAGAATCTGTAACAGAAGGACATCCAGATAAAATCTGTGACCAAATTTCTGATGCAGTCCTTGATGCCATTCTTGCAAAAGACCCTATGGCAAGAGTAGCTTGTGAAACAATGACATCAACAGGTCTTATTATGATTGCTGGTGAAATCACAACTAACTGCTACGTTGACCTTGACGAAATCGCAAGAGAAACAGTTAGAGAAATAGGTTACGACAGAGCTAAATACGGCTTCGACTGTGACAGCTGTTCAGTTCTTACTTCTTTAAAGGGACAGTCACCTGATATTGCTCAGGGTGTTAATTCATCTCTTGAAGCAAGAAACGGTGAAGCTGATAGCGATGATACTGGTGCTGGTGACCAGGGTATGATGTTCGGTTTTGCTTGTAACGAAACTGACGAATATATGCCTGCTCCAATTTATTATGCCCACAAACTTACAAGAAAATTAAGCGAAGTTAGAAAAAATGGTACTTTAAGCTATCTTCGTCCAGACGGTAAGAGTCAGGTTACTGTTGAATATGATGATAACAAAGTTGTTAGAATTGACAATGTAGTTATTTCTACTCAGCACGCTCCAGAAGTTGAACACGCTCAGATTGAAAAGGACATCATTGAAAAGGTTATTAAGGCAGTTCTTCCTGCTGAACTTTTAGATGAAAATACTAAGTATTATGTAAACCCAACTGGCAGATTTGTTGTTGGTGGTCCACAGGGTGACTGTGGTTTAACAGGTAGAAAGATTATTGTTGATACTTACGGTGGCTACGCTAGTCACGGTGGTGGTGCATTTAGTGGTAAAGACCCAACTAAGGTAGACCGTTCAGCAGCTTATGCAGCAAGATATGTTGCAAAGAACGTTGTTGCTAGTGGTATTGCTGATAAGTGTGAAATTCAGCTTGCTTACGCAATCGGTGTTGCTCAGCCACTTTCAATCTATGTAAATACTTACGGTACTGGTAAGGTTTCTGATGAAAAGATTGTTGAAATCATCAGAGAAAACTTTGATTTAAGACCTGCCGCAATTATTAAGAACCTTGATTTAAGAAGACCAATCTACAAGCAGACTGCTGCATATGGTCACTTTGGTAGAAGTGATATTAATGTACCTTGGGAAAAACTTGATAAGGTTGACGTTTTCAAAAGTCAGTTTTAATTGTTTTTAGGTATACAAAAAGCTCCTCAAGTTGAACTTGAGGAGCTTTTCATTTTTTCTTACCTATATTAAAATATGCTAATACTGCAACTATCAAACACAGCACCATTGCAGCTATTCTTCCACCATTAAATCCAACTTTTAATGCCCATATAAATTCTACAACAAATATTGCGAGAAATATAGTCATTTTTAAAATTCTTTTATCCATATTATCTCCTTATATATCGTATAATTTTGGTTCAAAACCTTTGATTTTTATTTTTGTAAGGACTTTTTCAAATTCACTTTTTCTGAACTCACCTTTATTACACATAATTTCTAAATTTATACCGAAGAATGAAATGCCACATTTTGCTCTTTTAAATCCATTTCTTTGGTAAAAAGCAACTCTCTTTTTTCTCTGTTCAAAATTTTCAGCATCTACTTCATCAATTCTTTCCATATCTAGCGCTATTTGATAATCACTATATACTTCCTGTAACTTCTGTAAAGCCTTACTGCCTTTCCCCTGTCCTCTAAATTTCTTGTCTATAGCAAAATAACTTAAATAACATTCCTTACATTCATTATGAGGCAATATTATTGCAAAACCTACAAACTCGTCATCATAAAATGCCCAGCCATCACAATCACATTCATCTAAAAGATTGATTAACTTTTCAGAGGGTATCCTTTCTTCTTTTGGAAAGGCTTCGTCATTTAAGCTATATAACTTTTCTTTATCTTTAAAATTATTATCTATCTTTACAAATTCCATACTTTTACGCCTCTCTTTTATTCTTTAAAACCAGCTTTGCAAAATCTTCATAGTAATAGCTTTCCATTCCACTTGCATTACCAACTTTATTGAAAAAACAACTTGGAATTTCTCCCTCTTTCAAATTCTTGGCAATACATAACGAGCAACCTTTATTATGATTAGTTGGATGAAATGGGCATTTTAAATCTCTGCACGTACAAAACTTACTTAAATTTTCCATTTTACTTCTCCCTTTCATCATTTAAACAACCACCAGAAACTTCCCATAAATACATACTTGCTACTGAACCATAGGGACTATATCGTTTCCTATATTTTTCAAATAAGTCTTTTGTAATTTCCTCTTTATTGTATAAAATTTTAATACCATTTTTTATACCAAAATCGCCATAACTTAAAATATCCATTCTGTTCATAGAAAATATAAGAACCATTTCAGCTGTCCATTTACCTATACCGTCTAATGTACACAATTCTTTTATTGCATCATTGTCAGATTTTTCATAAAGGGCTTCTATACTAAATTCTTTTTCCAAAACCTTCCTTGAAAACTCCTTTATCCACATAACCTTTTTAGCTGAAATTCCTATACCATCTAAATCTGAATTATATATATTTTCAGGAGTAACCTTACCTACTCTATCTATAAATCTATTCCATATTGTATCAAGAGCTTTGTTAGAAATTTGCTGACCCACAATATTCTTTACAATACATATAAACACATCTGGTTCAAGTTTTCTTTCCACAAAACCAACTCTATCAATAACGTAAGCTAGTTTTTTATCTTTTTTCTTTAAATAGTTTAACTCTTTTCCACCGTACTTAAAATACATATATACCTCTTACAAAAAGCGAGGTACTAAAAGTACCTCGCCCCAAATCAACTTATAAAAAATTTCATAATATGTTTACCCTTTTCTCCGTCCATATTACCTCTGATATAGAGAAAATCTGAATTTCTAAAAAGGAAATTACCGGCAAAAGCACCTACAATCTGTTCCTTGCCATCTACAACATCTTTATAACTGGCATCATAAGAACAAAATGCCTTACCAATATGAACATCTTCTATTATTCTATCGTTATGATACATTGTACAAACAACGTGTCTTCCTTCAACTCTAGTACAAATAAGTTTAAGATTTTCCTGAGGACACTCCCAAATCTCATTTACCTTAGGAAGAACTATTGCAACATTCTGATATAATGCAAATAGAAAATATAAAACTAAAACAACACCTAAAATAGGTAAAAACGTACTCATATAAAATCAATCCTTATACATTAAATCTGAATAAAACAACGTCGCCATCTTTCATAACATAGTCTTTACCTTCGCTACGGTAAACACCAGCTTCCTTAGCTGCTGCTACAGAACCAAGTTTCACAAGGTCATCATATGTTACAACTTCAGCACGAATGAAACCTCTTTCAAAGTCTGTATGTATCTTACCAGCTGCCTGAGGTGCTTTTGTACCTTCTGTAATAGTCCATGCTCTTACTTCCTGCTCACCGGCTGTAAGGTAAGAAATAAGACCAAGTAACTTATAACTTGCAGCAATAAGTCTGTCAAGACCACTTGTTTCACAACCTAAATCAGCTAAAAATTCAAGCTTTTCGTCATTTTCAAGTTCAGCAATTTCTTCTTCAATCTTTGCACAAACAACAAATACGCCTGAGCCTTCTTCTGCAGCTCTTTCTCTAACAGCCTGTACATGAACATTGCTTGCACCGTCATCAGCTAAATCTTCTTCACCAACATTTGCAGCATAAAGAACCGGCTTTCTGCTTAAAAGTGTAAGTGAGTCAACAAAAGCTAAATCATCATCATCAAATTCAATAGTTCTTGCATTCTTACCTTCTTCAAGAACTGTCTTAATCTTCTTTAAGATTTCAACTTCTCTAGCAAGAGACTTATCATTCATAGCCTGCTTCTGTGTCTTAGCAATTCTCTTGTCAACAACATCAAGGTCAGCAAGGATAAGTTCTAATTCGATAGTTTCAATATCTCTTACTGGGTCAACCTTTGCATCAACGTGAACTACATTTGTATCTTCAAAACAACGTACAACGTGAACAATAGCATCTACTTCTCTAATATGAGAAAGGAACTTGTTACCTAAACCTTCGCCCTGACTAGCACCCTTTACAAGACCGGCAATATCAACGAATTCAATAACAGCAGGAGTCTTTTTCTTAGCTGTATACATTTCTTCCAATACATCAAGTCTTTTGTCCGGAACAGGAACAATACCTACATTAGGGTCGATTGTACAGAATGGATAATTTGCAGCTTCTGCACCACCACCAGCAAGTGAATTAAATAACGTACTCTTACCTACATTAGGTAAACCAACAATACCAAGTTTCATAATAAAATCCTTTCTTTTCCTTTATTGCAAAATAATAGGAGAGTAAATTATCCTCTCCTATTATAAAATATTTTTAATTAATCTCGATTAGCAACTGCACCAATCAAAAGGCCTAAAACAAATAATAAAGCACCAACACCAGCAGCAAAAATGCCAAGCTTTGTCTTATCCCCATTAGGAATAAACGTACCTTTATATGGATTTTGTTGTACCTGTTTTTCAGCTACACGATAATGTCTTGTAGGTCTTGCATATCTCATAAAAAAGCCTCCTTATCAGTCAATTTACTTTACATTATTATAACACAGCCAAATAGATTTTAAAAGTGATATTTTTATTAATTTTATTTATTTCGTTCTTTTGGTTATTTTGCACAAATTTAATAAAATTCCATAAAAAAAGATGTTTTTTTTGTAAAATTATGTATAATAAAGTAGTGAGTTTATAATTATAATATATATTTTACATATGCAATATTAAACTTTTAAATATAAATTTATATAAATTGGAGGAGTTTGTACATGAGTTATGATGTGTTAAAAAGCGAAAATGTATATAACGGCAGAGTTTTTCATATTGAAAAAGACGAAATAACTTTACCTGACGGCAGAACTTGTGCCAGAGAAACTGTTGTCCATGGTGGTGCAGCTGCTATGATTCCTATTGATGAAAATGGCAAGATTATATTTGTTCGTCAATATAGACATTCAGCCAGAACAGAAACACTTGAATTGCCAGCCGGCACTCTTGAAAAAGGTGAAGACCCTTTAGTATGTGCTACAAGAGAATTAGAAGAAGAAACAAGTTATAAATCCAATGATTTTACATTTTTATTTAAAATGTATTCAGCAATAGGTTTCTGTAGTGAAATATTATATATTTATCTTGCTGAAAATTTAATTCCCGGAAAATTTAATATGGATGATGATGAGTTTATAACCATTGAAAGATACACTTTGGAAGAAAGTATAGCCAAAATATGGAATGGTGAAATTTGTGATAGCAAAACAATAGCCGGTATTTTAGCATATAAGGAATATTTGAGTAACAAAAATTAACTATTTAAGGGGTTGAATTTTAAAATGAGGGAACAGCTTTTGAGTTTTTTGGAGTATATAAAAGAGGAAAAAAACTTCTCGGATAATACAGTTGTGTCTTATAAGCACGATATTGAAAATTTTATGGACTACATAAATGATATGGGCATAAATTTAAAAGATTGTAAACCAATATATGTTGAAGATTACATAAAAACACTATATGCTAACGGCAGAACAAATTCCACTATTGCAAGAAATGTAGCATCTATACGCTGTTTCTTTAAGTATATGTTTGCAAAGGGACTTATAAGCAAAGATAGTGAAATAAATCTAAAAATGCCTAAAGCTGAAAAGAAAATCAAGAGAGAAACACTTCCACCGGAGATTTTTGATAAAATACTTTTTCAAGTACCAAATAGTACCTCCGGTAGACGTGATAAGGCTATGCTTTCTCTTTTAAGTTGTACTAGAATTTCAATAAGTGAGCTAGTTTCTATAGATATTGATAGCTTTAATAAAAAGACAAGAGAAATTAAACTAAAAAGTGGTATTGTTATTCTCCCCTACAATGCTTTTGCCTATTTATTAGATTATTTAGACAATAGCCGTAAACTTTTGTTATTAAACAAATCTCCTGTAAAAACCCTTTTCTTAAACTGTAATGGCAATCCATTAAGCCGTCAAGGTTTTTGGAAAACCGTTAAAAAGTATATTAAAATGGCTAAAATAGGAGATAGTGTTACTTTACAGAATTTAAAAAGTTTGAAATTATAAAAAACATAATATTACAATATTAAAGGCACCTAATATTACAATAGGTGCCTTTTTCCGTCTTATTCATCTAAATATAACTGCATAGTTTTATATCCATTAACTGTTTTTGTATCAGCGTCATTAAAGTTGCTAGTAAAAGTCTGTAAACTTCCTTTTGGACTAATTACCAAATTCGTAAATTCAACATATGAATCATAGAATGAACGCAAATCTCTATACGCATCCTCATATTTCTTAGGTGGATTCTTTAAATCTTTCATTAAACTATCTACCGTTTCCTGATTAGTTTTAATACTACTTATTTTTTCACTAAAATCTTTATCCGAAAAGAGATTTTCTAACGAATCATTAAAATCAGTTTCACCAGTTGTATATTTATAAGTTTTTGAGTCATATTTATCATAAATACTATTATACCAAACATCATGAATAAGTCCTCCTGCTGATTCAGCTTGACTTGCTCCATTTAACATAGTAAAGTTAATTAATTGCAAGTTTGAATAATACTTTTCAATTTGCTTATCTTGATACATTTTTATTCCTAAAACTGAACCAATGGCTATAACAAAAACTGACACAATAGAAACCCAAAAAGCTTTTTTCTTAAATATTGGAATTTTGATTTTTGTAATTTCTACTTGTTGTGGCAAAATTTTTTCATCTGTAGTAGCACTATCTTTTTTTGTAATAGGGCATCCACAGTTAGGACAAAAATTTTCATCTTCTGAAATTTCCTTGCCACATTCCTCACACACCAAAACCTTTAAGTTATCATCCTCATTTTTTTCAGAATTAGCATTTGTCAATTCAAATCCACATTGTGGACAAAAAGACGCCTTATCACTAATTTCTTTACCACATTGTGGACAATTAATAAGTGCCATAAATATCCCTCCTCTATACAACACAAATCTTATATTTTAATTATATGTATAAACTATTTTTTTGTCAATATAAAGTATATAATAATATATAGTGTCTTTTTAGGACAAAAAAACGGCTATAAAACCTTTAAATCAGGTTTTATAGCCGTTTTTTATAGTAAATCGTAAATATAAATCCTATAGCTTATCTTGTAAGCCACAAATTAAGGTCGTTAATTTGTTCTGAATTTATTATAAATTATTCTGTTTCTTGCAAGCTGTAAGACAGTTTTTCATAAGCATAGCAATAGTCATTGGACCAACACCACCAGGAACTGGAGTAATGTAAGATGCCTTTGGTTCAACGCTTTCAAAATCTACATCACCACAGAGCTTACCTTCTTCATTTCTATTGATACCAACATCAATTACAACTACGCCGTCACTTACCATATCTCCTGTAATAAACTTAGGAATACCAACAGCTGCAACTAAAATATCAGCTTCTCTGCATACTGATGCAATATCCTTAGTCTTTGAATGACAAGTAATAACTGTGCCATTTTCAGCTAATAAAAGCATACCTACAGGCTTACCCACAATATTACTTCTACCAACTACAACACACTTCTTACCAGTAATATCTACTCCACTACGCTTGATAAGTTCAATACAACCAGCTGGAGTGCAAGCCTTTAAATCAGCCTTACCAATAGATAATAAACCAACATTATAAGGGTGGAAACCATCTACGTCCTTTTCAGGTAAAATTCTTAAAAGAACCTTATTTTCATCAATATGCTTTGGAAGTGGAAGCTGTACAAGAATACCATTACATTCCTTATCTGCATTTAATTTATCAATTAAAGCAAGAAGTTCTTCTTCAGTAGTAGATGCTGGAAGTTCATAGTTTAATGACTTAAAGCCACAGTATTCACAAGCTCTCTTTTTGTTTCTTACATATACCTGACTAGCAGGGTCTTCTCCTACAAGAACTACAGCAAGGCAAGGTTCAATACCCTTTGCCTTTAGTGCTGCAGCCTCAGCCTTTACTTCATCTTTAATCTGTGTAGAAATAGCCTTTCCGTCTATTATATTCGCCATACAATTTCTCCTTATTTCTTTAATTTAACATTCTTTACAACACCGTTTCCGTTATTGTTAATAATGTAATATAATCTGTCGTTACCAACATTTAAGTACATACCAGATTCATCAACAATCTGTTCTGCCTTATTTGTATCTAAATCATACTTATAAATTTTGAGCTTATCCCAATCATCATAGTAGAGAACATTATCTGCAATATTAAGGTCACCAGAATGAACTCCTATAAGAAGTTCTGTCTCCTTTGTACTGATTTCTGTTCTATAAATATAGTCATCACCATTTGGATTAGTCTGATTGTTATGAGGTGAAGTGTAGTATAAGTATCCATTATCTACTACAAGATAACAAGCATATTTATTTACAACCACTTCCTGATTGCCACCGTCCATATCAATCTTAATTGGCCAGTAGTTAATTTTAGCATCTGTGAAGTATAATTCGTCATTATAAACATTTAAGTAATTAGCTTCACCTGCATAAATACACTTAGAATTTTTACCCTCTAAGTCTGTTCTATAAATAGCCTTTGACCTATTATAGTCAACATAGAAAATATAATCCTTTGTAACTGTCATATAGTAAGCAGAAGTAGAAATAATCTTTTTGTTATCGCTACCGTCTTTCTTCATACGATAAACATTAAAGTCATCATCTCCATTTGCATAGTAGATATAATCCCCCATTACATTAAGGAAATAACTAGCACTTGAATTGATTTTTTCACCTTTGCTACTACCTTTTTTACTCTTGTAAACAGCGTATTTATCATCACTATTCTGATAATAAGAATAGTCACCGTCATCAACTACTGCACCTAAATTGCTTATGTTACCGGGAGTGTTACCAACAACTCTTTCAGTTTCCACATCTACCGGCTTTGAATTGTTCTTTACATAAACAACTGCACATACAGCAACAATTACCACTACAATAGCAACAATTAAAGCTATTATTTTTTTATTACTTTTTTTAGTTTCCATTTCACACCTCAGAAATTAGAAAAGACCAGTAATCTTTCCGTTTTCATCAACATCAATATTTTCTGCTGCTGGAACTTTTGGAAGACCAGGCATAACCATTACATTACCTGTGAGGGCAACAATGAAACCAGCACCGGCACTAAGACGAATTTCCTTTACATTAAGAGTAAAGCCTTCTGGTCTGCCAAGTTTAGTTGCATCGTCAGATAATGAGAACTGTGTCTTTGCAATACAAATAGGTAATTTATCCATACCTAAATCTTCAATCTTCTTAATTTCCTTCATTGCCTTTTTATCAATAGAAATATCAGCAGCACCATATATTTCCTTAGCAATAGTTGTAATCTTGTTTACGATAGTATCGTTTTCATCGTATAAAACGTGGAAGTTGCTTTCCTTGTTTTCAAGTACGTCAAGCACCTTTTCAGCAAGAGCCTTACCACCTTCGCCACCTTTTGCCCAAACTTCAGCAATAGCGAAATCAGCACCCATTTCTTCGCACTTTGTCTTAATATATTCTACTTCTTCCGGAGTATCAGTAATGAAGTTGTTAAGTGTTACAACTACAGGCACACCAAACTTATGTAAGTTTTCAATGTGCTTTTCAAGGTTACAGAAACCTTTCTTAACAGCCTCAAGATTTGGAGTGTTAAGGTCAGTCTTTGGTACACCACCGTTGTACTTTAATGCTCTAACTGTAGCAACAAGAACAACTGCATCAGGCTTTAAGCCAGCCTTTCTACACTTAATATCAAAGAACTTTTCAGCACCTAAGTCAGCACCAAAACCAGCTTCTGTAATTGTAATGTCAGAAAGTTTCATAGCTGTCTTTGTTGCCTTTACACTGTTACAACCATGGGCAATATTAGCGAAAGGACCACCATGAATGAAAGCTGGTGTATGTTCTAATGTCTGTACTAAGTTTGGCTTAAGAGCATCTTTTAAGAGAGCTGCCATAGCACCAACAATGTGTAAATCCTTTGGAGTTACAGGCTTACCATCATAAGTATAAGCAACTACCATCTTACCTAACTTGTCCTTTAAGTCTGTAATATCTTCTGCAAGACATACTACAGCCATAATTTCAGAAGCAACTGTAATCATAAAGCCGTCTTCTCTTGTAACACCGTTAAGTTTTCCACCTACACCAACGATAACATCTCTTAAAACTCTATCGTTAAGGTCAACACATCTCTTCCAAATAATGTTGTCTGGGTCAATACCAAGAACATTACCCTGCTTAATATGATTATCAATAATAGAAGATAAAAGGTTGTTAGCTGTTGTCATTGCATGAATATCACCTGTAAAATGAAGGTTAATATCTTCCATAGGAACTACCTGTGAATATCCACCACCTGCTGCACCACCTTTTACACCCATACAAGGTCCAAGAGAAGGTTCTCTTAAAGCTACAAGTGTCTTCTTGCCAAGCTGATTTAAAGCCTGTGAAAGACCAATAGTTACAGTAGTCTTACCTTCACCAGCTGGAGTTGGATTTACGGCTGTTACAAGAACAAGCTTTGCGTCTTTGTTATTTTTGCTACTCTTAAATAATTCATCAGAAATCTTAGCCTTATACTTACCATACATTTCCAAATCGTTTACATCAATACCAAAGTTTTCTGCTACTTTTGTAATGGGTTCCACGACACATTCCTGTGCAATTTCAATATCACTTTTCATTTTCTCATCCTCCTAGGTTTTATATTGATATAAATATAATCCTAATTTTAATTTTAGTCAACTTAAAATTTTCATATAGTAGTACATAAAACTATATTTATTCAAATTTTAACTATTTCTTTCTAACCATTCCTTGTATTCGTATTCGCTCATAAGAACCTCTCTGCCCTTTGTTCCTCCATTATCAGGACCAACAATACCTCTTTCTTCAAGGTCTTCTATAATGTTAGCAGCTCTGTTATATCCAATTTTGAATTTACGCTGTAAACCACTTATAGATGCTTTCTTACTGTGTACAAGGAAACCTATAGCCTGTTTTGTAAGCTCGTCTTCGCCATCACCTGAACCACCTGAAACAGTAACTCCGTCTGAAGACGAAGATTCAAGTTGCTTTATAATTTCTTGGTCATAATGAGATTCATCTACCTTAATATAATCTACAATCTTTTCAACTTCATCATCAGATACAAAAGCACCCTGTATTCTAAGAGGCTTGTCCATAGAAACTGAACGGAAAAGCATATCACCTCGACCTAAAAGTTTTTCAGCACCAGAACAGTCAAGAATTGTTCTTGAGTCTACAGGAGAAGAAACCTTAAAGGCTATTCTTGAAGGAATATTTGCTTTAATAAGACCAGTAATGACGTTTACAGAAGGTCTCTGTGTTGCAACTATAAGATAGATACCTGCTGCTCTTGCAAGCTGTGTAAGACGCACAATAGAATCTTCTACCTCTTTCTTTGCAACCATCATTAAGTCAGCCAACTCGTCAATAATAATAACAATCTGTGGCAATCTATCTTCTTTAGCAACATTCTTGTTGTATGCCTCCAACTTTCTTGAACCAGTTGACGCAAACAAGTCGTATCTTCTCATCATTTCCCTAACAGCCCAGTTTAAAGCTCCTGCTGCCTTGTGTGGGTCAGTAACAACCGGAATAAGCAAGTGTGGTATACCATTGTAAACACTTAATTCTACTACCTTTGGGTCTACCAATATAAGTCTTACTTCATCTGGAGAATACTTATACAACATACTTGTAATAATTGTGTTTACACATACAGACTTACCTGAACCAGTAGCACCGGCAATAAGTAAATGTGGCATTTTAGAAATATCTGAAACTACAATATTTCCGGCAATATCCTTACCCATACCAAAGGCTATTTTACCGTCATAACTGTTAAATTTCTCTGTCTGTAAAATTTCTCTGAAAAATACATTTGAAATTTTATCATTAGGTATTTCAATACCTACAGCACTCATACCAGGAATAGGTGCTTCAATTCTTATACTCTTTGCTGCAAGAGCAAGAGCAATATCATCGGCAAGACCCTCTATTTTGTTTACTCTTACACCAACTGGAGGTGTAAGCTCAAATCTTGTTACAGCAGGACCTTGGCTTATATTATTTACCTTTGCTTCAACACCAAATATTGCTAAAGTTTCTTCCAACTTCTTAACCTTACGCATTTTTTCTTCTCTTGATGTAAAACTGCTGTTTTCATCAGGATTTTTTGCAAGGAATTCAATTTTAGGATACTGGTAAGGAATTGTAACAGCCTCAGCTTGATTTGTTAATTTAGATACCTTCTTTTCTTCCTCAGCCTCTATAAATTCTGGTTCACTATAGCTAAAATTCTTTCCGGCAAGACTGGTTTCATTTTTGCTATCACCACTTTTGAAAATACTTTCAGTAAACATTGACCTTGGAACAGAACTCTTTTCTTCTACTTCATCGGAAATATTTTCTTCTACGTTTTCTGACTCATTAAATATCTTAGGTTCTTTTTCTTCAATATTATTTGATAAAATAGCATCTTCACTACTTCTAATAGGGTCTGCGAAATTAATGGCTTCTTTATCATCAATAGCATCATCGTCACTTATAATCTGTATACTAGGCTTATTTATTGACTTTAAAGCATCTAAGGCAATTTTTTCTGTATCTAAATCAGGATTTTCCTCAATAGGAGTAATTTCTAAAACACCTGAAGAAATACCACCGTTGTTTTCTTCAACTGCACTATGCTGAATATCTGCATAATCATTTTGTGGTTCAGAGCTAAAGCCAAAATCAATATTATTTTCAGGTTGTTCCGAAAAACTTTGTACATTGTCATAAGTCTGCTCTTTTTCCTCTGTTTTTGGATTATCCCACATAAATATATCTCCAGCCTCTTTTACTTCTTCTTTAAGGCTTGGAATATCTGTAGCTACTGAAGATGTATCATTATTCTGAATATTTTCACTTTCTTCCGATTTTTCATCAGACTTTTCACTATATTTATCAAGTTCAGTTTGTATACCATTTAAGATCTTTGATACGTACTGCTTTTCTTCTCCTCTAGCAATGGCTTCTTGTGCCTGCTTTACCCTTTCACGAAGTCTAGGTATACTTTCGTCAAACTCTCTAGGTCTATGAAGATAATTATATCTTTGGTTTACAACATCACAGTTATCTAATTCCAATTCTTCATTATGTTCTTCATTCTTGTTATACTCTCCTATTTCAAAAGTAACAACCGGAGGAACATATTTTTCCTCTTTTTCCTGAACTGGTTCTCGTCTTTTAAATAAACCTAAAAAACCACCTTTTCTTTTAACACTTTTTCTAGTATCTCTTTCTTCTTCAACTTCATCAGAAGCGTCTTCTTCAACTTCTGAACTCCCATCATCTTTTTTGTTTTCTGTTTGTTCTTCTGTATCGTCTTCATCTTCTACTTTTTCAGATACAGCTTTTTCATCTTCCCTTATAGCTTTTAATTCGTAATATTCTTCTTCATAATCGTTATTTTCACGAACACCATCTATAAATTCTCCTATACCATTTAAGAATTCCATTATAGACTTGCCTGTTGCCATAATAAAAAGCATTACAAGGATAGCAAAAAGTACAATATATGCACCTAACTGGCCTAAAATCTTGCCTAATAATCCACCAAAAATAGCACCTACAAGTCCACCATTTTTCAATGAACCATTAAGATAGCATTTTGAAATATAATCACCTAAAGAACTTGATGGTTCCCAACCTTTTAAAGTATGTGCCAAACTTATTAATGTAATAAAAAATCCTATAAAGATAATAGCTTTACGTTTTAAATCCTCATCTTCCATATGTCTGAGCATTTGTACTCCATATATCAAAAGTACAATAGGCAATGCTATTGCTCCTATACCAAATGTATGGCGTAAGAAAATAGAAACATAATTTCCTATTATACCCATATTTTCTCCTGCTACTACACAGACAAAAAGCAATATTGATACACCAATAATGCCTACAGCATAAATTTCCTTATTTAAAAATTGTTTTTCTTTATTCTGTTGTAATTTTATTACTTTGTTCTTTTTCGGTGTTGTTTTCTTACTTGATGTTTTAGCCTTTGATGTGCTGGACTTTTTTCTTGTTGTACCAGTTTTTGGACCTTTCTTTTTTGTTGCCATTTATAAAACTCCTCTTTCTTATATGCTTTATAAAATAGTATAAAATATATAAATTCCTCTTTAAAAATACTTTGTTTATTATATCACAAATTCCAGTTATAAACAACAGAATTTTAACCGATATTTAATCTAAAGCTATTGAAATGATATATTTATTGTGTTATTATTAAATAACAAAAGAAATGGTGGTGAATTGTTGTGCCAACTAATTTTTTACAAACTAAAATTGGCATTATAGGTGGTGGCCAGTTAGGTCAAATGATGATACTTGAGGCTAAAAAAATGGGCTTCTATGTTATCGTTTTAGACCCTACTCCTGACTGCCCGGCTCATAGTATATGCGATGAACACATTATCGCAGATTTCAACGACAAAAATGCTTTTGCACTCCTTGCTGAAAAGGCAGATGTTATTACATATGAATTTGAACATATCAACGCTGATGCCCTTTTAGAACTTGAAAATAAGGGATACAAAATTTATCCTACAGCAAAGAGCTTGAAGATTATTCAGGATAAGTTTACTCAAAAAACACTTATGGCTGAAAATGGTTTGCCTTGTCCAGACTTTATGGCTATTGAATCCATTGAAGATATGGAAAAGGCTGGAGAAAAATATGGCTATCCATATATGCTCAAGGCTCGTACCGGTGGATATGACGGTAAGGGTAATGCCGTAGTTAAGAGTAAAGACAGTATAAATTCTGCTTACAATGAACTTGGCAATGGCAAAATTAAACTTATGGCTGAAAAAATGATTAATTTCCGTATGGAAACCTCTGTTTTAGCTTGCCGTAGTTTAAATGGCGATGTTGCTGTTTATCCTGTTGGGGATAACAGACATATTGATAGTATTCTTCACGAAACAGTAGTACCTGCTGACATAGACAAAACAGCTACAGAAGGTGCTATGGATGCTGCAAAGAAAGTAATGGAAATCTTTGACGGTATAGGTATGTTCTGTGTGGAAATGTTTGTAACTGAAGATGACCAAATTCTTATTAATGAGGTTGCCCCTCGTCCACATAATTCCGGTCACTATACAATAGAAGGCTGTGTTACAAGTCAGTTTGAAAATCATATAAGAGCTATTATTGGTTTACCTTTAGGTGATACAAGCCTTATTAGACCAACTGTAATGGTTAATCTTTTAGGTGAAGAAGGTCATAGTGGCAAAACATATGTTGAAGGTCTTTATGATGTATGTGCCCTCAAGGGAGCTACAGTCCATATTTATGGAAAGGGTGTTTCCAAACCTAAGAGAAAAATGGGTCATATTACTGTAACAGCCGATACGGTAAAAGATGCTCTTGAAACTGCCGATAAAGCATTTAGTTTAATAAAAATTACATCAAAGGAGGACTAATACAATGGTTCAAGTCGGAATAATTATGGGTAGCGATTCAGATTTACCTGTTATGAGTGAAGCTGCAAAGGTTTTAGATTCTTTTGGTATTGAATACGAACTTACCATCGTTTCTGCTCACAGAACACCAGACAAAATGTACGAATATGCCTCTACAGCACAGGAAAGAGGTTTAAAGGTTATTATTGCTGGTGCTGGTGGTGCTGCCCACCTTCCTGGTATGACAGCTGCCATTACAACATTGCCTGTTATAGGTGTTCCTGTTAAGACTAGAGCATTGAGTGGTGTGGACTCTCTCTATTCCATTGTACAGATGCCAGGTGGTATTCCTGTTGCTACAGTTGCTATTAACGGAGCAAAAAATGCAGGCTTACTTGCAGTGCAAATGTTAGCAGCTTTTGACCCTCAGCTTCAGGAAAAAGTTAAGACCTATAAAAGGGACTTAAAGTACTCTGTAGAGGAAAAGGCTGAAAAACTAGAAAACATCGGCTATGCAAACTACTTAAGTCAGATGTAAATCTTAATTTTGTTTTAATTTTTTATAACAAATTAGGGCTTGATTTTTTCCTTCATATAATATAGAATATATTATATAAGGGGACATATTGATAAATTACATTACAAACAAATAATCGAAAGGAGATTTTCAATATGGATTACGCAAAAATTATTGGCTCAAACATTAGATACGAAAGAAAACGTAGAGGTCTTACTATTGATGACTTTGCTAAGGTTATCGGTATGGCACCTGGCTTCCTTGGTCTTATCGAAAGAGGTCAGAGAGGCACAAGTGTTAAGAATATGGTAGCAATTGCAGAATTCTTCGATATTTCTTTAGACGACCTTATTACTAAGGACCTTTCTAACGGCGGTTCTGATATGAAGGATATGGAAAACACAAGAAGTGCTAAGGCTCGTAGAGCTTTAAAGAGTCTTGTTAGTTCTCTTACTGAAGACGAAATCGTTTTCATTACTTCTGTTATTAAGAGCATGAACAAGATGAATACTGGTTTCATCGACTAATTTAATATTTTCTAGGACTTAACCAAGGGTAAGGGTTAAGTCCTTTTTTCTATTTTATACAAATCACAAATATCAATTTTTAAATTCTAAAATATTCCAATTTTAATTTTATTTTAATCTTCCTATTCTTTTAATTTAAGATTTGTTTGCTATATTATTACTTGTAAAATAAATCACAAGGAGGACAGATATATGAAAAAAAATATATTCCTTTGTCTCGCTGTTGTTGGTATGTTGGCTTTCACAGCCTGTAATTCATCAACACAAACTGCATCACAGCAAAGCAGTGTAGAAATTACAAGTGAAGAAAGTAGCAACTCTAATGCACCTGACAACAAACCGGACAAAGACGATAATTCCACTATAGCAAAGGTTACAGCTGTTACTGACCATTCTATCAGCGTGGTGACTGCAAAAATGCCAGAGGGAAAACCTGATGACAACGGTACACAACCTGACAAGAAGGACAATAGCAACCCACCTAGTGATAGTGAAAAGCCTTCTGCTCCACCAGATGGAAATGCTCCTGAAGGTAATGCCCCTGAAGGCAACGCACCTGACCCTAAGGATAAGGACAATTCTCAAGGTCATTCATTAGAATTTAACACAGATGAAACACTTATTGAAGTTCCAGACGAAAGTATACTTTATACACGAGATAAAGAAACTGAAACTGGCTGTTCATTAAGCGATATTAAGGTTGATGATGTTGTTAGAATTAAATATTCTGATGACGGAGTTACTCCTGAAAAGATTGTTGTAATGACACAATCTGCACCTGCTGGAGAAACTGAAACTCAGACAGCAAGTGCAAACTAAAATAAATAACACTAATAAAAGATTTTTTCATAAAAATTCCCTTTATAAAATAAACAAAAATGCCGATTTTCTTCCCCTTTATCGGCATTTTTTTATTTGGAAAACTTTAGAATATCTTAATTGTATTAAAATATAAATTATGGTAGAATAATATTGTAGAGAATCATTTAATAAATGAGGAGGTGTTCTTATGAACGAAAACGAAAATTTAAACAATAACACAACTGACGATGTTTGTGACAGCATACCTGAAGGTGCTAAAGATGTGAATTTAAACGAAGAAAAATTTAGCTTTTCATCTTTACCGGATCCATCAACCGGAACAGCTATTGCTTCTTTAGTTCTTGGCATTTTCTCTGTATTATGTTGTTGTACTAATATTCCAGCTCTTATTATGGCAGTAGCCGGTGCTGTACTTGGTCTTTATTCATACAAAAAAGACCCACTTAGCAGAACAATATCTATATTAGGTATCATTCTTTCTTGCGTAGGTCTTGCTCTTTCTATTATTGTATGCCTTGGTCTTGGTGCTGCAAGCCTTATAGGTGCTTTTGGTGTACACCCATATTATTAAAATAGGCTAGGAATATTTAGAAAAGGAATAAAATTTCTTAAAATATAGTAAACTAAAACTATAACCAAAACTGTTACCCAGAAAGCTATCTTTCTAGGTAGCAGTTTTTTATTTATTCCAAAAGATTTTAAAAGCTGTTCAATATAAAACAAAACAACTGTAATTATAACCACATCTGTTCCGTAGTTACATCTAATAGCCTTCAATATATCTCCTCTGAGAAGATATATTGCAAATCTTGTATTTCCACAACCTGGACACCAATATCCTGTAACTTCCTTGAACCTACAGGAATACAAATGTGCCAGTACAAAAGGAAATAACATTTTTAATAAAAATAACATTCCTAAAGCAACAAAAGGTAATGCTATCAAAACAGCCTTTCTCATAAAAGCTCCTTTAATTTAAGTAAATCCTGCTGATATACTTCGCTTAATGCTCTATTATATATAATTGATGCTGGGTGATATAACGGAAAAACCTTAAATCCATTATACTGTATTAATGTTCCATGACATTCCCCTATTGTGATTTTGCTATCCATAAGAGTATTTTTAAGTGCAAAATTACCTAAAGTAACAATAAATTCAGGTTTAACAAGCTGAATTTCTCTCTGAAGATATGGCACAAAAAGTTCCAATTCCTCTCTGTTTGGTGGTCTATTAATAGGCTTACCTGTTTTAGGACTGTTTTTCGTAGGTCTAACCTTTACTACATTTGAAATATAGAGATTTTCTCTTTTTAAACCTAAAATTTCCAAAAACTCGTTTAAGTTCTTTCCGGCTTTTCCTACAAAAGGCTTACCTTCTTTTACCTCCTCTGCTCCCGGTGCTTCACCAATAAGCATTATAATGGCATTTTTATCCCCATCACCAAAAACTACAGGTCTGTCTGCCCACATTTCATTTGTACTTTTTAATATTTCATCATTAAGTTGTTTCATTCTTCTTTTCTCCTATACAAAAAATTAGTGATGTTATAATACCACCTATAAGACCACCTAAGTGACCCCAATTATCTACATTTGGTATAAGTATACCAGTTCCTATATTTATAATAGCAAAAACTATAAGCACACCTAAGTCAAGTCCGTCCATAGACCTTTTATAAAACTTTGAATATACTATATTTGCTCCCATTATACCAAATATTGCCCCACTTGCACCGGCAGAGACTGCTCCGTTAAATGTAATGCTAAGTAATCCACCTAACAATCCTGAAATAATATATATAATTACATATTTCAATTTTCCAAAATATTTTTCTGCCCTAGAACCAAAAATATAAATAGAAAAGCCATTACATAAAAGATGCATAAATCCTATATGCAAAAACATATATGTAAACAATCTATATATTTGCCCTGACAATATTAAATCTCTGTCTAATGCCCCAAATTTTAGTAATACCTCTGTATTTGTTGAACCTCCCAATAATTCCATAGCCAAAAATACAATAACATTAATTGCCATAAGACCTATTGTAAAGGCAATATTATTGGTCTTTACATTTTTTGCTCTGTTTTCAATATGCTTTTTTTCCAAATCTCTGACATCAGTTGCTACATCATAGCCCTCCATATTAAGGGCACTATTTATTGCCTTTTCTATATCAATTAGTTTATTAGGCTGTTGACCATTTACTATAATCTTTTTTTCTGAAATATCTACAACCCATTTTAATTCCACATAAGGTGCATTATAATCCAAAATATCAACATTACAGTAATTTATTATTTTTTCATCAGCCTTTTCCTTAAAATACACAAATAAAGAAACCACATTAAATCTTTTTTCCATAGCAAGGAAATTTTGCAGGCCATGGGTAATAATCTCATAATCCGGATTATCCCCATTTATGGCTACAACTATGTACATTGTATTGCCTGTAAACTTACATAGTCCCATATATTTGCTTTCATCACTTAAAAGTGTATTATCGTTCATATTGCTTATTGTACGAAATTCCATTGAAAGCAGGTTATCTGTAAATTGTTTTATAAAAGACATTTTCTTCTCCTATCTAAAAAGTAAAGCAAGTCCAAACATAAGCACTACAGCCGGAAAGCCTAAAAATGTAGCTAAAAGACCTGTTAAAGCATTTATACCTACAGCTATATTAAATGGTGAAAGCAATATATTTAATATGAATATACTTGCTACTCCCAAAACTCCTCTAGCTACAAAACCTATAAATTTAGCTCCTATTTTTAAAATAATAAAGCTTAACACACTTAGTCCAATTATAATATAAAATAAATTTTCCACAAAATATTCTCCCATATTAATCACCTCTGTAAATAATACGGAAACTCTGTACAAAATATACTAAATTTTATACAGTAATATCTATTGTATACCCTGTTCTAACAACGTGCTTTGCTCCTATTGTACTGGTTAATAAAATACCTATTTCATATTGACCCTTATCTACTATTTCGTTGTCAATTCTACACTTAAAGCCACACAAAGGTATATTCTTGTTCTTTAATTTTGCCAAATCAAATCGTTGCTCCATATCTGTTTCAAAAACAAGGGCATTTTCATCTGTAAATAACAACAAATTAATTTTACAATATCCACCTATTTCTTTATAAGCATAGCCACCTATAGTAATATAATCCCTATAGTGTATATATTCTACGGCATATTCAACATTACTGTCAATATACCTGTCTACATTTTTAATTTGCTTAAAAGGCTTACTGGCAAAAACTCTGTTAAGAACCTCTACAGAAAAATCGGCTTTATGCTGTGTCAGGTTTGTATTATAGTACAAGTCATTAGAAATATAATTTCTGTATTTATTATCCAGTTTCATTCTTTCTCTGTACAATCTCAAAAGTTTTTCTTCATTTTTTCTGTCGTCCCCTCGAGATACAGATTCATAATGCAATAAACTTATATTATTTAAACATAGGTTATATAAGCCCTTTTCCAAAAGAGAAAAACATAAATCTATATCATTATAGGCAACAGCAAAATCTTCATCAAAGCCACAGAAATCCTTTTTCTTTATCATAAGACAAGCTCCTGTAACAGCTGAAAAATTATAAGGTAGACTTGTCCTGCCAAAATAATAATCACCATCTGGCATATTTCCAAAACAATGTACAGGACCATTTTGTATGTTAATTACTCCACAATGCTGTATATTTTTTGTATCTGGATAAAGAAGTTTTGCACCTACTGCACCAGTTTCCGGTAACTGACAATAGCCCACCATTTCTGTAAGCCATTTACTGTCTGTAACCTCTATATCATCATTTAAAAACAGTATATATTTTCCCTGTGAATTTTCTGCTCCTATATTGCACATTTTAGAAAAATTAAAATCCATTTTTTCATAAATGTATTTTCCATTTACTTTTGAAATTATATCAACATATTTTTTTGAATTTTCATCATTACTTCCATTGTCTACTACAATAATTTCATAATTACCGTATTCTGTATTTTCAACAATAGAATTAATACAAGTTTTAAGCATATTAACATTGTCTTTTGAAGGAATTACTATAGATACCATTTCTTCATCAGGTCTAAAAACTATATTTCCACCTTCATCAACAGTAGCTCTAATGTTTCTAGTCATCAATATACTTTGCTTTATAGTTCTTATTTCCTCAATATTTTCAATATGCTCTTTCTTATGACAAAGAACTCTGTCAACTTTTGAAATATCTTTATTTTCATTTGTATACTTCAATAAAAAATCATAGTATTCTTCGTCTTTGTAATCACAATTAAAACCTACATTTTTAGCCTTATCACAATCAAAAATTGAAAAACCTATATAACAAAAAGATAAAAGTGTGTGTGGAGAAAAACAAGGTTTAAAAAATGGATTTATATATTTTTCTCCACTTATGGTATCGTCATCACAATACACCATTGAACACATTTTTTTATTTAAACATTTTACCATTTCATAAACTGCATTTTTTTCGAGAATATCTTCACTATTCAAAAAACTGACATATTCACCATCTGCCAAAGTTAAACCTTTGTTAAAGGACTTTGCTTTTGTTTCTTCAAATATATTTAAAAGCTGTATGTTAGTATATATTTGATTTTCAACACTTTCTATTGTTTTACTGCTACCATTATGTACAATAACTGTGACTTTGGGATTATAGTCTAGTTTATGACCTTCGTGGCAATCCATAAGTTTTCTGTAATTATCATAATCTGATGGATTTTTTCGAATATAACTATTCTCTTTCACTCTGTCCAAAACTACTGCAAAACCATATTTTTTAATATATTCCAATGATTTCTTTATAATAGACATATTTTCTCCTGTATTTTTAAATAACAAACCTTTTCAAAGTCCATTAATTATACTACATTTCATAGAATAAATAAACCTATTTTCCTCGTATTCGCATTTCTAAATCCTTAACTTTTTTTCTAAGCCTTTCAATTTCTTCTTGTTCAGCTATATTTTGTGTCTGTACAATATTGTCAACTGGTAAAAGCTCTATAATATAAGGCTTATCACTTGGAACATAAACTTCATTTGCAATATATTTATCTCCTTGTTGATTTTTTTCTACTAAAACAGCCTTTACGGAATTAGTTTCAAATTTGCCCTTATACACTCCCTGCTGTTTAAAACTTTCTCCCATATCATAGGACACTGTAGAATATAATTTTCTAGCCGTTCTCCACCATATACAAACTTTATTTTGTATTATAGCAATTATGCAATCTCTTGCTAAAGTATTTTCTACAATAGTTTTAGCCTTACTTACTTTGTTACTTTCCTTACGGACATAAACTATTTTTGAACCATAAATTCCAGACAGTAAAAACACAAAATGAATACTATCCTCTGTTATAACATAAGAATAATCTGTTATGTAATATCCTGTTGCATAAACCATTTTAAAATTGCTTATATTTTCATTTATTTCTCTGTATCCAAACTGAATTTCAGGCATACGTTTTTGATAAAAAATAACTTTATTATTCTTATCAGCATAATGCACCTTAAAAAAACTATTATTAAACGGTACAAAATCATCTATTTTCTCTGGCTTAGACCAACTACTGTCTGCCCTTTTCTTCTGCCTTACAATATATTCTCCATTTTTATCAGGCAAGTTGTAAATTAACTCCATTTGATTGTTCCAAATCTCAGCATTAATAACAATGTTATTTTTATCGTCACCTAAACTTTCCAGTATTTTAATACCTTCTTTACCATCTCCACAAAGGTACATACTTCCATTTTTATGTTGATAAATAACCATATAATCTGAATTATATTCAAAAACACTAAATTCCGGCTTTACACCACTTGCAATAATTTCTTCCTTTCCCCACATTCCTTTCTCTATTTTCTTCACACAAATATTTCCTAGAGAATAATAAATTGCCGTAATTTCATAATCACTTTTCTTTAAAATATATATACTCATTTTATCACCCAAAATATTATATTATAGACAAGGTGTAATTATGTATTTACTGGTAAAATAGGGATAACATTCGAAATAATTTGACAAAAATATAAATATAAAATATACTTGTTTGAGAGAGGAGTTTTAACAATGAAATTTAGACTTTTAATCACTACAATATTGGCTGTGTTAGGTTTTTCTACTGGTGTTTTTGCACATACGGTTATAAACATCCCCCTTGACAGCCGACCTGTTAGTTATGAATATTTTGACAATCTTTCGAGAATAGGTGGCGACAACTGTATAACTGTCAGTAAAGATAATTTAGATTATTTTTCAAACGATACCACCAAAAATCATTTAGGAAATTCCCTTGCCGTAAGAGATGAAGTATACAACCTTGTTTTGAATAACAATAACAAAGATACTACGGTTATTATAAATACATCTTCCTATGTTACAAATGGTCTTGTAGGCAGTAGATGTGGTGTAAACTACAAGGATTATAAAGATGCTATGGAAGACTTGAATACACTTATTACAAATTTTCCTAATCCTAAATATTATATAAATATTGCAAATCCACGTTCATTACCTGAAACCAGATTTAATACTGTTTGGTGCGATAGCAACAAATTAAAAGGTCTTGCATCTTATTACCTTGAATTAAATCCCAACGACCCAAACAAGGACGAAATATTAAACACATATGCTATGGTAACTCCGGAACAGTTCCTATTAGAGTATGGATATGTTTATAACAAGTCTGTTGAACTTGGATATGGGGAACTTACAAAATGGGAAAAAGCATTTTTAAACAATTTTAATACTACATACCTAAGTAGTCCAAAGTATAAGCCATACATTGATAATTATATCCTTCCTTATTCTGCTACTGCTGATATGTTTTCAATGCTTTTAAAATGGCAACAGGAAGGAAAAATAGACCAGATACTTGTGGGCAATGACGATTTACAATTGCCAAATTGTATTACTTATTTTTATAGACAAAATGCCAGCTGGGTACAATCTAGCAAAGGCTCTGCCGTAAAATATAGCTTCCCTAGAAGTTATATGGAAGTTCTTCCAAATTCCATTCAGAACACTTTAAAAGAGGCTTATGGCAACAGCGAAAAGGAAATGGCTCTAATTGGCTATGGTAAAAAAGTCAATATAATATATGGTACAGATGAATTGCCACAGCTTACTTACGCCCGAGATTATTCTATAAGAAATAACCTCACACCAAAATACAACTTATATTACAATGACCACACTCAAGATGTTGCAACATTTGATGTTTCATCTCCTAGTCACTTAATCAAGGTTGCTATAAATTATGCCAGTGGTAGAGTTGGACAATATACAAAAAAGGATTTTAACACATTTATATATAATTACACTACCGGTAAATCCAGTAAAGAAAACTTCCTTGATAAGTTATATACTGTTAATGCCAATGGTGGTCATACCGGTTTGATTGAATTATATGTAAATACACAACTTGATAACAGCCGAAATTATATTTTCCAGCAATTATCAAGAAACAAGAGAAGTGACCAATCTGTAAGCAAAACTATGAATTTAAGTGAGCTTGATATGTACTCTGCTTGGAATACACAGGCAAATGCCATAGGTTTAGGCATTGCTCACGCACAGGTTTTCACTATTGCTGACCAAGTTTCAAAAGATACTAAAACAGCTCTTGATGCCCACTTAAAAGTTCTTTTACAACACTATATTGAAGATAGCGAATACACTGCTACAGCAAAACTTACCCTTGCAAACAAAGCATATAAGCCGACTGTATATGAAAATCAGCAAAGTCAGATTTTATATGATTTAATGAACCCAAGTCGTATAGAAAATGTTTTAAAGGGCTGTAAATATACTTTCAATGGTGATACATATTATCTTGATAATATAAAAGTAGTACAAATGAGTTTCCCATGGTCAAGAATATTTGATATACTTGTTAAATCACAAGCCATTTGGGAAGACGCATAAAATCATTCCACAAAAATAACCTCAAGAAAAATACACTTGAGGTTATTTTTATATACAATCTCACTTTTTAATTGCAATTATACAATCTCAACATAGTAGCAATAGCCTGTTCCCTTGTATAATTCATCCAAGGAGAAAATTTTCCATTTCCAGTACCTGTCATTACATAGGTATCTCCACTTTTTATTCCTGCAACACTATAAATAGCAGTTTTTGCCCATTTAGCAAAGTAACTTTCATCAACAAATTTCTTTGTTTGAGGTTTGTTTTTGTCAATATTGAGGATTGTTGCAAGATTATTTATCATTACAGCAGCCTCTTGACGAGTAATATAATTTTCCGGTGCAAACTTATTGTTGCCTACGCCAGATACTATTTTTAAATTATATGCTATTGTTATATAAATATCATCTACGTCAGAAAACGGACTTTCAACGTTCATATTAATTTCATTTCCAGTTTTGGCAACGTAAGTCTGTACAGCAAGTTGACAAAATTCCTGTCTTGTTATTTTGTTAGTATATTTAGACTTTAAATTATCTGGAACTAAATTTAATTCAATAGATTTATTTACACTGTCTTCAGCCCAATTACTATATGAATTATCAACCTTAACATCTACTTTATTACCGTCTAAATCAAAATAATCTTTTGAATCGTCTGCACTGTTTGTAGCCTCGACATATACCTGGTTATCTACTTTAATAAAATTAATATTATAGTAGAAATTTGGAGGAACTATTGTTTTAAAATCCTTGCTTAAAAGTCCTAAGCTAGAATCAGCCATACCCTCTGGATAATGGACAATAATAGTATCATATTCCCCAAGTTTGCTTTCTACACTTCTAAAATTTGTTTCTACTAATTTTTCATTTTTATCATTTACTATATTTACATAAAATCCAGACCCATCATCTAATATATAGCAATTATCCAAACCCTCAATAGGTATCTTAGTTCTTTCACTATCATTTGATAATTCATCAGATGAAGTATAGTTTTCATTTGCATCATATTCTGTATTTTCTGCAAATACTGTCACGCTTTGGCAAAATAGAGTAACGCACAATAAAGCAAGTATAATTTTATTTTTCATATATCGTCCTCCTTAAAAATATTTCTTACAAATAAATTTACAAAAAGAGCTACCCAAAAAGAGTAGCTCCAATATGTATAAATATATTAAATTATTAGTAAATTGGATACTTAGTAACAAGTTTCTGAACTCTTTCAGCAACTTCTGCCTTGTTTCCTTCAAAGTCCTTAGCAACCATAGCAATAAGGTCAGCAATTTCAACCATATCTTCTTCAACCATACCTCTTGTAGTAACAGCTGGAGTACCTAATCTAATACCACTTGCTGTACCTGGCTTTTCTGGGTCAAATGGAATAGCATTCTTGTTACAAGTAATTCTTACTTCGTCAAGTCTTGCTTCAAGTTCCTTACCAGTAATGTGCATTGGTCTTAAATCTACAAGCATAAGGTGATTATCTGTACCACCAGAAACTATATCAAAACCATTTTCAATAAGTCTGTCAGCAAGTACCTTTGCATTCTTAACAACCTGTTCAGCATACTTCTTGAAACTTGGGTCAAGAGCTTCCTTGAAACAAACAGCCTTAGCTGCAATAACGTGCATAAGAGGACCACCCTGAATACCTGGGAAAATAGCCTTATCAATAAGCTTAGCATTTTCTTCCTTACAAAGAATAAGACCACCTCTAGGACCTCTTAAAGTCTTGTGAGTAGTTGTAGTAACAAAATCAGCATAAGGAACTGGATTTGGATGAAGACCTGCAGCTACAAGACCTGCAATATGAGCCATATCTACCATAAAGTATGCTCCAACTTCCTTAGCAACCTTGCTCATAAATTCGAAATCAATAGTTCTTGAATATGCACTTGCACCGGCAATAATAAGCTTTGGCTTGTTTTCAAGAGCTACTCTTCTGAATTCTTCATAATCAATTCTACCAGTTTCTTCACTTACACCGTAAGAAACTACGTTGTACTGCTTACCACTCATATTAACAGGTGAACCATGAGTTAAGTGACCACCATGTGCAAGGCTCATACCCATTACAGTATCGCCAGGCTTTAAAACTGCAAAGAATACAGCCATATTTGCCTGAGCACCAGAATGAGGCTGAACATTAGCATGTTCTGCACCAAAAAGTTCACAAGCTCTCTTTCTAGCTAATTCTTCTACAATATCAACCTTTTCACAACCACCGTAATATCTCTTACCTGGGTAACCTTCTGCATATTTATTTGTAAGCACTGAACCCATAGCTGCCATAACTGCCTTAGAAACAATATTTTCAGATGCAATAAGTTCAATGTTATGCTGCTGTCTATAAAGTTCTTCGTTAATAGCTTCGCAAATTTCAGGGTCTACTGCTTTTACTTCATTAATGTCGTACATATCTTGACCTCCTAAAATAATTTATAAATAATATTAAACCAATTTGTAAATATTGTCAACTAATTTGTCGTAATTATTAATCTTTTTAACTCTGCAAACTAATTTACATAATATTCTAAATAGGCTATAGCACAACCTCTTTTCGACAATAATTTATTGGAATTTTTTCCAATACTCTGCTTCACTATTATTTTCAATAGCTGTTAAATATTCATCAGCAATATCAAAAATTTCGCTTTCATCTGCTACGCTATACATTACTTTGTCACCATTTTTAGTAACATTGCTATGCTTTACCTTAGGGTTATCAAGCCAATTTCTGAACTTTTCTTCCCACTTATCAGCACCTTCTTTGCCTATTTCAGCATAACATTCCATTTCTTCCTTTATTTCGTAAATAAAATCTTCTAATTCAAGTTTAATCATTATTTTCTCCTCCCAATACTTCAAGCCCGAAATATTCATAAGTTTTGTTAGTTACAACTCTGCCCCTTGGTGTTCTCTTTATAAAACCTTGCTGTATTAAGTATGGCTCAACAACATCTTCTATTGTTTCTGCTTCCTCACCTATTGATACAGAAAGGGTGTCAAGACCTACCGGTCCACCACTAAATTTATCTATCATACACATTAAAAGTGTTTTATCTGTTAAATCCAGACCATTTTTATCAACTTCTAATATATCAAGACTATCTTTCGCAACTTGACCGGTAATTACACCGTCATACTTAACCTGTGCAAAATCTCGCACTCTTTTAAGCAATCTATTTGCTATTCTTGGTGTACCTCTTGAACGTCTGGCAAGTTCCAAAGCTCCGTCTTCATCAATAGGAATATTCAAAACGTCAGCCGACCTTATTACAATACGCATAAGCTCCTGTGGTGTGTACAATTCCAATCTGTTTACTACGCCAAATCTATCTCTCAAAGGAGCTGTCAAAAGACCTATTCTTGTAGTTGCACCTATTAAGGTAAAGTGTGGCAAATCAAGTCTTATACTCTTAGCATCTGCACCCTTACCTATTACTATATCCAAAACAAAATCTTCCATAGCCGGATAGAGAATTTCTTCTATAAGTCTATTTATTCTATGGATTTCATCAATGAAAAGTACATCTCCTTCATTTAAGCCATTTAATATTGCTGCCATATCTCCCGGACGTTCTATTGCCGGTCCTGAAGTAACTTTTATATTGGCATTCATTTCATTGGCAATAATATTTGAAAGTGTAGTCTTTCCCAATCCTGGAGGTCCATAAAGTAAAACGTGGTCAAGACATTCTCCTCTTTGTTTTGCTGCCTGCATATAAATACGCATATTTTCTTTTACTTTCTCCTGACCTATGTATGTGTCAAGAGTCATGGGACGAAGTTTTGGTTCAGATACAGCGTCTTCTTCTCTCAAAGAGGCTGTAGTAATTCTATCCCCTGTATTTAATTGTCTTTTCTCCATTGTTATCTCCTACTTAACAACCTTTAAAGCCTTGCTTATAATTTCTTCTGTTGCCATACCATTTACAAAAACAGCCTTAATCGCATTTTCTGCTTCATTTTTAGTAAATCCAAGTGCCATAAGTGCTGAAAGTGCCTCTGCTCTTTCTCCTGTTGTAACATCAACCTTCTGAACAATTTCAACGCCTGTAGTAATCGTGTCAGCACCAACTTTGTCTTTCAACTCTAAAGCTATTCTCTGGGCAATTTTTTTACCTATTCCCTGTCCAACACTTAATGCCTTAATATCTTCTGTAGCAATGGCAAGTGCCAACTGTGCCGGAGATAAAGCCCCAAGCATTGCCACAGCACTTTTAGGTCCAACACCATTTACACCTATAAGTAAATTAAACATATTTAATTCTTCTTTTGTTAAAAAGCCAAAAAGAGAAAGTTCATTTTCCTTTACATTCATATAAGTATAAATTTTAACTTCTTTTTCCATAACAACTGCCGATGCTGTAGATGGTGATACCTGAATATTATAACCTATACCATTGTTATCTACAACTATGCAATCATTTTCTATGTAGGCTACAGTACCTTTAACGTAGCTAATCATAATATTTTATCTGCCTTCCTTTACATTTATAATTGCAACTTCACAATTTGTACCAACTCTCATATTAGGACCCCAAACACCTACACCGGAAGTTGTCACATTTGTCATATTTCCTACTTTAATAATGCCCCAAGGATTTTTCCATGCAAGCTTTACAGTAATATTTCCCGGGAAAAGCTGACCATTATGGGTGTGCCCACCTAAATCTAAGTCAACACCTGCATCATTCTTTTCATCAAATTCATTTGGTTCGTGGTCTATTTCTATTATAGGTTTTGTTTTGTCCAAATTTTCAGTCAAATCGTGAACAGTTTTTCTTTCTAAACCAATTTCCCCTGTCTTTTCATAATCAAGTCTACCCACAATATAGAACTTATTATCTACTAAAACAGCCTCATCTTCAAGCATTTTTACATTTGCTTTTTTCATTAATTCTTCAAAACGTGTATCTCTTTCATTGTTTTCTGCACTATGAACAGAAAATCCTCCTAAAAGGATTTCTGTTACATCGTGATTACCCCAACAGCCATATACTCCATACTTAGCTTTTATACCTTTTAAAATTTCTGCTATTTTATCAGGATTTCTGACAGCTCTATAATCATTGTCAAAAATATCCCCTGCTATACACACTATATCAGGATTTTGCTTATTTATTATATCCACCATTTTTTCTGCCTGATTTTCACCTATACTATAGCCTAAATGTAAATCAGATACCAACGCAATTTTTAAATCGGGACATTCCTTATCTATTGTTACGTTATATTCTCTTGTCTTTATATTCCCAACGTGAAGCCCACCATAAATGGATACAACACTTACACAAGTAATAACAATTCCACCTACTATAGCAAAAGGATACCTAAAAGGCAATCGTATATTTTTCTTTTTCAAAATAAACAATACAACATCGCTTAAAAAAATAAACATAAGTGAATAAAGCATAACCCCTATCCAATAATTGCTTATGTATTTCATAATATATTGTATTTGCGTACCCTGTGGCAAAACAAAAGCTGAAAGTAAACTAACAGCAAAAAAGGCATAAATCACAAAATATATAACACCTATTATTTTGTGATGTGACACCTTCACAATGGACCTTATCCACATAAATGTTCTCATAAACACGTAAATATTTAACATCAAATACACCGGTATTACAAGTAAAAGTATCATAAAACCACCTCTTTGTAGGTTAATTATATTCTAATTCGCCTTAAAAAGCAATAAAATTATACCACCATTATAATAGTAGAAACTCATATATTTAAAAAATTTTTCAAAAAAATCCCAATTTCCTATTGACATAATAGGAATAGTATAATATAATACATTCATACTTAATTGAAAGGAGCAACGCCTATGAAACAACTTAAAAATATATATGCAAGGAGTAACATACGAATGTGTTGCTCATTGACAAATTAGATTATAACAGTTATAGATAATATATACAAGAATAAAACTAAAATTTACATACTAAAGGAGATTATTAAATTATGGCAAAGTTAAGCAGAAAAGATAGAAAATTTAAGTTCGAAACATTACAGCTTCATGTAGGTCAGGAAAATCCAGATTCAGCAACAGGTGCAAGAGCAGTACCTATTTATCAGACAACTTCTTACGTTTTTGATAACTGCGACCATGCAGAAGCTCGTTTCAACCTTTCAAACGCCGGTAACATTTACGGTAGACTTACAAACCCTACTGAAGATGTATTAGAACAGAGAGTTGCAGCTCTCGAAGGTGGTGTAGCTGCTCTTGCAGTAGCATCTGGTGCAGCAGCTATTAGCTACACTATTCAGAACCTTGCTCAGAACGGTGACCACATCGTTGCAGCTGAAAACATTTACGGTGGTTCTTACAACTTACTTGCACACACACTTCCAGAATACGGTATTACAACAACTTTCGTTGACCCACTTGATGTAAGTAATTTTGAAAAGGCTATTCAGCCAAACACAAAGGCATTATTCATCGAAACTTTAGGTAACCCTAACTCAGAAGTTTCTGATATTGAAGCTATTGCTAAGATTGCTCATAGCCACAATATTCCACTTGTAATTGATAATACATTCGGTACTCCATACCTTATCAGACCAATCGAATACGGTGCAGATATTGTAGTTCATTCTGGTACTAAGTTCCTTGGTGGTCACGGTACATCTCTTGGTGGTCTTATTGTTGATAGTGGTAAGTTCGACTGGGAAGCATCTGGTAAGTTCCCATCTCTTACAGAACCAAACCCTAGCTATCATGGTATCAGCTTTACAAAGGCTGTAGGTCCTGCTGCATTCGTTACAAAGATTAGAGCTATTCTTCTTCGTGATACTGGTGCAACAATTTCTCCATTCAACGCATTCCTTCTTTTACAGGGTCTTGAAACACTTTCTCTTAGAGTAGAAAGACACGTTGAAAATGCACTTAAGGTTGTAGATTACCTTTCTAATCATCCACTTGTTGAAAAGGTACATCACCCATCAGTAACTACTGACGAAAGCCAGAAGGCACTTTACAAGAAGTATTTCCCTAACGGTGGTGGTTCAATCTTTACATTCGAAGTTAAGGGTGACGAAAAGAAGACTAGAGAATTTATTGATAATCTTGAATTATTCTCTCTCCTTGCTAACGTAGCTGACGTAAAGAGCCTTGTAGTACATCCAGCATCTACTACTCACTCTCAGCTTAACGAACAGGAACTTCTTGAACAGGGTATCACTCGTTCTACAGTTCGTCTTTCAGTTGGTACTGAAAACATTGATGATATTATTCAGGACCTTGACGAAGCATTTAAGGCAATTCAGTAATATATTTAATATACTTTAACATAACATTTCTAATCCTACAAAAAGGTAATGACGTAAGTCATTGCCTTTTTTGTGTTTATAAACAAAAAAGAACAGTGACAATATATGTCAACTGCTCTTTTTGAGTTGTGTTCAATATTTTTTCTGCAATACAGCTCAGACAAAGCCACACCACAGATTATAGGTTAGAAAAATAATTATTCATTACTCTTTGCCATATTCTTTTCGTAATCTTCAATCATCTTTTTTACCATATAGCCACCAACGTAGCCGTTCTGAGCAGATGTTAAATCGCCATTGTAACCCTTCTTTAAAGGTACACCGATTTCATTGGCTACTTCATACTTCATCTTTTCCATAGCCTCTCTTGCCTCAGGAACATTAATTTTGTTAGAGCTTGAATTAGAACTTGCCATAAATTTTTCCTCCTTTTAAAATAAATAATTTGTTGTTACAATAACTATTATGTCAAAGAATGAAATTTATAGTCAGCCAATTTTTTCAACTTAATTTAAAATATTCCTTTTTTAATTTGTTCTGTACATAGCCTCGTTAAATTCTACACCATCGCCAATATTTGATAAATTCATCTGTACTGTACCCGGCTGAACAAAACTTACTGTAACGTGGCTTGTATATTCTTTTGCCTCTGTATTACCCGGCTCATAATCGAAGCTATTATAAAATTCATTATAAGTATACTCACCTTCATTATAGTATGTAGAAGTACCGGAAATATCAAAAGTAATTTTACCATTTGATATTTTCACACCCTTTAATTCCTTACTTGCACTTACTGACTTATCGTATCCCATTTCAGTAGTATAGTGAGAAACATCAAAAGAGCCATAAACTTTTCCACCTTGTACTTTTGTAATGTTTAAATAAACATACTTATAATCATCATCGTAATTAGTAGAGAAGCTATAATCTCCTCTATACTGATTATATACTGTATCCATTTTTACAGTCTGAACTGCACCATTAAATGTTGATGTAGCGTTCTTCAAATTCTTTACAGCATTATCAATATCACTTTGAGAAGGATTTCTGGATTTACTTATTTCTGTAGCCTTATCAATAGCATTTTTAAATATTTTCAAGTCTGAAACTAAATAAGCATAATATTGTCCGTCTTTTTGAGAACTGTAAGTACTGTTAGCACTTGATATTTCACTTTTTAAGGCTTCTCTGTCTGTTTTAACTACCTTTGAATCTTCCAATTCCTTAATTCTTGTATTAAGTTCTGTTACTATTAACTCTCCTGTAGCTAAATCACTTGCTGGGCTTTCAATTTTCTCATTAGTCCAGTCTATTGCCTTCTTTAAATTAGCTTTTGCACTTTCCAAGCATTGACCTACGTCATCACCAATAACAGCCTCATCGTAAGTTTTTTCAGCTCTCTTGTATACTTCTTCTATTTTCTTCTGACTTTCGCCGTCAATTTCATATTCAAAGGACTTAACTTCTGTTTTCTCTCCTGCACCATTTACAGCATAGAGCTTTAGTATACAATCTCCCGGAAGTTTTATTCCTGTTGTATAGTATTTAGGAGAATTTTCATTAGGTTCTGAACCATCAACTGTATAATAAATACCATGTCCAATAATATTCTGATTTACCTCCCAAGTAACTGTTGGTGGATAAATATAATTGCCACCAATAGGAGATATATTTAAATCTTCAATAGGAGTTTTACCTATTTCATACCATTTCTTTATTTTACTGTCAGCCTTATTTTCTCCTACTTTCTGAATATACTTTTCTACCATTGTATAAGCATCTAATGGACTATAAGGATTTATTTTTCCCACAAGAGTTGTAAGAAATTCTGCATCTTTTGGCTTTTTACTCTGTGCCAAAACAGCATAATCTGATGCACTTTTATAGTCCTTTTCATTCAAATAACTATCTACCTTAGCAATAGCGTATTCATTTTTGAAAACACCTATTTTTGTACCATCAATTTTACCTGTATAACACATCAACAATCCAGCTATTATAGCAATTACAACTAAACCCGAACCAATGCCTCCAAGTATACAAGCAAGTGTCTTTTTAGAAAAATTAGGTCTTAAATACTGTAATTTCTTTGCTTCATTTTTCTCATTACTTATACCTATATTCTGTGGCACACTCTCTGCAGCAGCTATTTCATTGGCTACATTCTGATTATATGTAGTATAGCCTCTATCTTCCTCTATACTGCTACCACAACTACCACAAAATCTGTCATTTTCTCCTATTTCTTTTCCACAGTTAGGACAAAATCTCTTTTTATTGCTCTCAATAGCCATAGTCTGTCCAATATTTTTTGAACCTTCTATAACCTTGTTCATTTCAATTTCTTTTTCGTCAGGAACTTTTTCACCACAGCAACTACAGAATTTTGCATCACTTTCTAATGGATTTCCACATTTTGAGCAGTAAATCTGTTTATTTTTATTACTTATTTCTTCATATTTACTACCACATTTAGGACAATAAATATCATCTTTTGATAATATTTCACCACAGTTGCTACATTTTTTTACATTATCACCCATATTATAACACCCTTTTCTTTTTCTTTTTATTATATAACTTTTTGTATTATTATTCAATACATTGTATTATTTTTTGCTATATAACAAAAAAAGCCGTAGCATTTAAGCCACGACTTCATCAATCTTCAAATATTCTCAATATAATTAAATAACGTAATTATCTGAACAACCCTGTTCCCAATCAATTAAATCTTTAAGAGTGATATTATCAACTACATCATTTACTGCATCATTAATCTTCTTCCAAACTCTTAAAGTAACACAACTGCCACTTCTTTCACAATCATTGTTGCCACCTTCAAGGCAAGCAACCGGAGCTAAATCTCCCTCTGTCAATCTAAGTATAGAACCTACAGTATATTCTTCAGGGGTTCTAGTCAATTTATAACCACCCTGAGGACCTCTAATACTTCTAACAAAACCAGCTTTATTAAGCACAGAAATAATCTGTTCCAAATACTTATCAGAAATACCTTGTCTTGCTGAAATATCTTTTATTCTAACAGGATTTTCTTTACCATTATCTGCTATATCAAGCATAAGCCTTAAGGCATATCTGCCCTTTGTTGAAATTTTCATATTCTTCATCCTCTTTACCAATATTTCATATCGTTATACTAGGATTATTATATATGTAATCGGTAAATAAGTCAAGTATTTTTGCCCAAAACATTTAAAATAAGCCTTTCAAAGGACATTTCAAAATTCTTATCATCATCAGAATTTCTTTTTCTTCCACCCTTTAAGTGTGATTTCTTTTTGCTATTTCTCATAACCTTTGCAATATGTCTTGAAAAAAGCATCTCATCTATATTGTCATTTGTAAACCATTTTCCACTTTGATGAATAGCATAAGCACCTTTTCCAAGTGCCATAGCAGCCACACCATAGTCCTGTGTAACTACAATATCACCTTTTTTGCAATTATTTACCAAAACAATATCTACAGAGTCTGCACCTCTATCCACCATAACTACCTTTGAATATTCTGACTCCAATATGTGACTTGTATCGCATAAAAGTGTTACTGGCACATTATGTTTTTGAGCAACACTTTCCACCTGAGATATAACAGGACAAGCATCTGCATCAACAAGAATTTCCATAAAAATCACCCATTATTTTTTAATTTGTTTATCAGTTCAATTTCACTTTTGCTTAATTGAGCATTTTCAAGCAATTCTGGACGTTTATTAAATGTTCTTATTACAGACTGCTCTCTACGCCATTTATCTACATTTGCGTGATGACCACTTAAAAGCACATCAGGTACTTTTTTGCCCATAAATTCAACCGGTCTTGTATACTGTGGATATTCAACTAATCCGTCTGAAAAAGTTTCATTTTCGTAGCTTTCTGCCTTATTTAATACACCATTTATAAGTCTTGAAACAGCATCTACAACTATCATTGCTCCCAATTCCCCACCAGTGAGAACATAATCGCCTACAGATATTTCCTCTGTCACGATTTCTTCCAAAACTCTTTCATCTACGCCCTCATAATGACCACAAAGTATCACCATATCTTCAAAATGAGAAAGCTCTACAGCCTTATTTTGATTAAAAGTCTTGCCCTGTGGACTCATATAGACCACAGGACAGTTTTCGCTTAATTTAGGCTTTATACTCATATAAGCATCGTAAATAGGTTGTGGTTGCATTACCATACCTGCACCACCACCATAAGGATAATCATCAACGTGATTATGTTTGTTATTTGAAAAATCCCTTATATTTATACACTCTACATCTATTAAATTATTTTCTTTTGCCCTTTTTAAAATACTATGTTCCAGACCGCCCTCTATCATTTCCGGAAAAAGTGTCAATATATAGAATTTCAATCTCTCAGCCCCTTTAAAAGCTTTACAGTCATCTTCTTATTTTCAACATCTACATCAAGTATACATTCCTTAATAGCTGGAATAAGAATATCCTTGCCTTTTTCAGGCTTTACAACGTATACATCATTAGCACCTGTAAAGAGAATATCCTTTATAATACCAAGGTCTTCTCCTTCATCTGTAACAACATTCATATCATATAAATCTCTTATATAATATTCGCCTTCTTCTAATGGCAAAGCATCTTCCGGTGGAATTTTAACAGTAGCACCCTTTAATTTTTCTGCTGCTGTCATATCGTCTACACCTTCAAATTTAAGAAGCACGAACTGCTTATGATAACGTACATTTTCTATATAATATTCTGTCATTTTTCCTCTCTGTTCAAGGAAAACAGAATCCAAAAGTTCAAAACGAGATTCGTCATCAGTACAAGGTATAACTCTTACTTCGCCCTTAATACCCTGTGTATTAACTACATCGCCTATAACAAAATAATCTTCCATAATAATATCCTCAAATCTATTTTTCTAACAAAAAAGGCGTTGCAACTAAAAATAGTGACAACGTCCTTCCTGATTACATAATCTTTACAACTACTTTTTGGTCGATACGACCTGCAGCAGATTTCATAAAGGTACGGATTGCCTTAGCAATTCTACCTTGCTTGCCAATTACCTTGCCGATATCATCCTGTGCAACAGTAAGCTCGAGAATGAGAGCATCCTCATCTACACGCTGGTTTACAACCACCTGTTCAGGATTATCGACTAAATTCTTAGCAATAATTTCAAGCAATTCTTTCATGGTTGTTCCTCCCATGTATTATTCGATAACGCCAGCCTTCTTTAATAAAGCCTTAGCAGTATCTGTAGGCTGAGCACCATTGCTTAACCACTTCTTAGCTTCTTCAACGTTTACCTTTAATTCAATAGGTTCAACTGTTGGATTGTAGTAACCGAGTTCAGCTACCTTGCTACCGTTCTGAGCCTTTCTTGAATCAGCAACAACGATTCTGTAAAAAGGAGACTTCTTAGCACCTAATCTGTTTAATCTAATCTTTAACACAACTTTCACCTCCTTGTGAAGTAATAAATTTATATATTAACTTAAATAAATTAAGCAATATCACAATCCAAATGGCATTTTAAATCTGCCTTTTCTTCCCTTTTGCATATCTGTAATAGACTTCATCATTTTCTTCATATCATTAAACTGCTTTAAAAGCTTGTTAATTTCTTGAATAGAACGTCCACAGCCCTTTGCAATTCTCTTTTTGCGTGAGCCGTTTAAAATGTCCGGATTTTGTCTTTCGGCAGGAGTCATTGACTGAATAATTGCTTCAATATGCTTTGTAGCATTATCATCAACATCTATTTCGTCAAGATTAATCTTGCCACCTATGCCAGGAATCATTTTCATAAGGTCTTTAATAGGACCCATTTTCTTAATTTGCTGTAACTGGTTCATAAAGTCCTCAAGGTTAAATTCCTGAGTTCTCATTTTCTTTTCCAGTTCCTTAGCTTGCTTTTCATCAAAAGCACCTTGAGCCTTTTCAATAAGACTAAGCACATCACCCATACCTAAGATACGAGATGCCATACGGTCAGGATAGAAAGGTTCTAAATCTTCCATCTTTTCGCCCATACCAACGTATTTAATAGGCTTACCTGTAACAGCTCTTACTGAAAGTGCAGCACCACCTCTTGTGTCACCATCCATCTTAGTAATGATAACACCGTCAACACCAAGCTTTGAATTAAATGTTTCAGCTACGTTTACGGCATCCTGACCTGTCATTGCATCAATGACAAGGAGAATTTCCTGAGGTTTTACTTCATTCTTAATATTAAGAAGCTCGTCCATAAGATTTTCATCAATATGGAGTCTACCGGCAGTATCTATGATTACAACATCATGACCATGACCAGTAGCATATTTAATACCCTCTTTTGAAATTTCAACAGGGTCGCCCTGTCCCATTTCAAATACAGGAATATTGTAAGTTGAACCTACTACCTGTAACTGCTTAATAGCAGCTGGTCTGTAAACGTCACAGGCTACAAGCAATGGCTGTTTGCCCTGCTTTCTAAGCTGTCCTGCAAGCTTACCAGTAGTAGTTGTTTTACCAGCACCCTGAAGACCAACCATCATATAAATCGTAGGTGATTTAGATGAAAAAGTCAACTTTGACTGAGTGCTACCCATAAGAGTTACCAATTCGTCATTAACTATTTTAACAACCTGCTGACCAGGGTTAAGTCCTTCAAGAACGTCACCACCAACAGCCTTTTCAGTAACCTTATTTACAAAATCTTTAACAATTTTAAAATTAACATCGGCCTCAAGGAGAGCCAATTTAACTTCACGCATGGCAGTTTTAACATCTTTTTCTGTCAACTTACCCTTACCACGAAGCTGTTTGAACACATCCTGAAGCTTATTTGATAAACTTTCAAAAGCCATAACCAACCTCCTAGTCTAATATCTGTGATACCAAACTTTTAATATCTTCTATTTTTTCATCATTTCCCAAAGCATCTAGCCTTTTCAAAACATCAGAAACCTTTTCTTTACGAACAAGGTATTTCTTTACAAGCTGTAATTTATCTTCATATTGCAATAGTAACTTTTCAGTTCTTCTAATCATATCAAGAACAGCCTGACGGGTTATGTTGTGTTCAATGGCGACTTCATTAAGTGATAAATCATTAAGAAAATGCTGAGTAATAACAGCCTTTTGCTTTTCTGTCAGAAGTTCGCCGTAGAAATCGTACAGCAAAGTTATATAATAAATCTTATCCATACTTAATCTCCTGTGATGTAGTGTAAAGTAAAATTACTTACCCCTAACACCTCAACTATTTTACAACAAAACCACTTGCCTGTCAAGTATTTTTTCTTTACACCTAAAAATTTTTTTCTGTGTAATTTATAGCCTCTTGAAACCCAGTAAAACTCACCATCTCAGCAATATCATTTCTATAATAAAGAGAGCCAAAAGCTTTTTTTAATGAATTTAACGGAATTTTTTTTACTATTTTTCCAAAGAGAGGAGAAAATTTTATTTCTTTATTGTTAGCACTACAAATAAATTTTGCCATAGTGTCCGTAGATTCCCTTTGGCTATCCATAGGCATAAATACTCCCTCTTTATTTTCCGAAATAATATTCCAAACAAAATAAGCAAGGTTTTCTACATATATAAAACTTCTCTCATTCTCCACCAAAGGAAAAACAGGCAATTTCAAAGCCAACAATCTTAACTTTTTATAATTTCCCGGGCAACTTCTTCCATATACCATAGGTGGACGAATAATAGAAACTTTAAAATTTTCATCAGCTATTTTTTCCAATGCCTTTTCAGCTTTTAGCTTACTTTCGCCGTAAAGTGTCTTTGGCTGTAAAGGTGTATTACTGTTTATTTCTCCCTGACTTTTGCCATAAACAGCCATTGTACTCATAAATACAAACTGTTTAACGCCTTTTTTCTTCGCCTTTTCTGCAATATCAACAGTAAGTTCATAATTGACTTTATCATAAAGAGTAGCAAACTTAGCCTCCTTTTTATGAACAATAGCTGCACAATGAACAACTGTATCTACACCTGTAAACTCATCTTCACTTATGCCATTTCTGACAGAAACATATTTTACTTCCATATTTTTATATAGAAGAAAGTTACCTATATTTTTGCCAACATAACTATTCTCACCTGTTATTAGAACTTTCATTTCTACCCTCTCTTACACCTTTGGAAGTAAATACTGAAACAACAGTCATAAGTATAATTTTAATATCGAATATAATACTCATCTTCTTTATGTATTCCCCATCAAAACCGGCTTTAACATCAATAGGGAGTTCATCTCTGCCATTAACCTGTGCCCAACCGGTAAGTCCTGGGCGAACAGAATTAGAACCATTTTCATCTCTAAGTGCAATTAAGTCAAATTGATTCCACAATGCAGGACGTGGACCTACAATAGACATATCTCCTTTAAGAATATTAAAAAGCTGTGGCAATTCGTCAAGGGAAGTTTTTCTAAGAAAGCCACCTATTTTAGTAATGTAGCTTTCCGGATTATCCAATAAATGAGTTGGTACATCTTTTGGTGTACTTACTTTCATTGTTCTAAATTTATAAATATAAAATTCCTTTTTATTTTTTCCTATTCTCTTTTGCTTAAAAAGAATATTTCCCTTATCTTCAACTACTATAGCAACAGCTATTATAATAAGTAACCAGCTAAAAACTATTATAGCCACAAGACTAAGGACAATATCAAAAAATCTTTTTAAAAATCCGTACATTATAAATCCTTTCCAGTATAATTAGGTACAATCTTCTTTATTTCTAATTTAACAGTATGGGCATCTTTTTCACAAGAATTTTTCAATTCCTGAAGATTATGTTCAAAGTTTTCATAATCCATTTCTATAGGTTTTGTAACAAAAATCTTATCGTGGTAAACCAACTGCATTTGGTCTTTTTCTTCGTCCATAATAAGTTCTTCGTACAATTTTTCACCTGCTCTAAGTCCGGTATATACAATCTGAATATCCTTATCAGGAATATAGCCTGACAACTTTATAAGATTTCTGGCAAGTTCATCTATCTTAACTTGCTCGCCCATATTTAATACAAATATTCTACCACTTTCACCTAATGCAGCAGCCTGTAACACAAGTCTACTGGCCTCCGGTATAGTCATAAAAAATCTTGTAATATCCTTATGAGTTACTGTAACCGGTCCACCCTCTTTTATCTGTCTTTGGAAAAGAGGTATTACACTACCATTACTTCCTAGTACATTACCAAAACGCACAGCCACAAACTTAGTTTTGCTTTTGTTTGCAAATTCCTGTATTATAAGCTCTGTAATTCTCTTTGTAGCACCCATAACATTTGTAGGATTTACAGCCTTATCTGTAGACAAAAGTACAAATCTGTCACAGCCATACTTGTCAGCACATCTAGCTACGTTGTAAGTACCAAAAACATTATTTTTAACAGCCTCAGCCGGCACAATTTCCATTAAAGGAACGTGCTTATGGGCAGCAGCATGGAAAACTACCTGTGGCTTATATTCCTTAAAAACGTTTTCCACACACTTAATATCTCTTATAGTACCTACTCTTACAATAGCATTTAATTTATCTCCATACTTATTTTTCAATTCACTAAAAAGCTCATAGGCATTATTTTCATAAATATCAAAAATAACCAATAACTTAGGATTAAACTTTGCAATCTGGCGACACAACTCTGAACCTATTGAGCCACCACCACCAGTTACAAGAACAGTTTTATCTGTTATATATTTTGCAATACTTTCAACATCAATTTGAACTTCATCTCTGAAAAGCAAGTCTGTTATATTCAAATCTCTTAAAGAATTATATTCTCCGTCTGAAATATCACTTATTGCTGGTATCATCTTTAACGCACAATTTGTTTCAGTACATTTTTTTATAATTCTGTTAGTCTGAACACTGTTTGCTGACGGTATAGCTATTATTATTTCATCAATTTCGTACTCCTTTGCAAGACGAGGAATACTATCACAATTATATGTTACTCTGACACCCATAATGTTTGAATTATTTTTTCTAAAATCGTCATCAACCACAATTATGGCTGTTTTATTTTCATAACCCTTACCACTGTTAGCAATACTTTTAACTACGTTATAGCCGGCATCACCGGCACCTACAACTAAAACTCTCTTAGTACCGGTCTTTTTTGAAATAATATTTCCCAAATTGATAAAAAACTTTTTAATAAGTCTATAACCTGAACGTGAGAAAACAAAAAGTACAACGTCAATTATCCAAGCTACCAAAAGCATACGTCTAGGTAGCATAAAATCAACATTTTTACTTATGAAAAACATATCTATATAATAAAGCAACACAAATATAATTGTATCTGCTATTACTATTTTATAGACATCATCAATAGAAGCATATTTCCATATATTAGAATAAAATTTAAAAATACCATATACAATTACACAAATAGGAGTAACCCAAATAACGGCATAGCTGTACCAAAGCCAAGCCTCAGGATTAATAACAACACTTTTTCCTCCTGGCAAACCTGGAATTGTACCACCGTACCAAAGTGTTATTCCCAGTATAATTGAAAAATTAATAAGTATAATATCCATAAAGACATAAAGCAAAGTTTTTCCTTGCTGTGCCTTTGAAATTGCATTTAATTTAGACATTCTAAACATTCCAATCAATAATCATTAAAATATATTCTATATTATCATATTTCCCCTAAAATAGCAAATAGAGATGAAAATCTAAACAAAATCTTCATCTCTATTTTTCGCAATTATTTAATTTTTTCTTTCTGTTTTTCAATGCCAATCATATTGACACCAAAACCTGCACCAAGCATTATCCAAAATACCGGAGCAACAGAAACAACACTATCTGTTGTAAGCCCTGTAATCATATATGCTATACAGCCAGCCATCAAACCATATCTTACAGCCTGTAAATACTTGTTGTTATCTGTAAAAATTCTTTTTATTGTCTGTGCAACGTAAAGAACAAAAAGTGCAATCATAACTAAAAGAGCAATGCAACCGTCATTTATACATGTCTGTAAAAACATATTATGAGGTTTGTCAATAATAACATAAGGGTCGCCTAAAAATTCAAGTTTGCTCTTTATATCCTGCTGTGGAAATTCCAAAACAAAATTATCAGCACCGGCACCTAAAATAATATTTTTCTTTAAAAGAGGAATACTTCTTGAATAAATGTAACCTCTGTTTGAACCAAGTCTTTCAACGCCCTTGAAGCCAAAACTTTCAACAGGCACATTTAAGTCAACCGGTGTACCAAATCTATCAACCATTGATAACTTGCCATCTACTTCACTGAACATAAAGTATGTTTCAGTTCCCTCTGGGTCAACACCAATCAATGTTGCATTGTTACCGTAAATCATCATTTTCCAAGTCATACCTGACTCATTAAATGTATATGTTTTACCGTCCTTCTGACTTTCCATTGGTTCAATAGACACTGGAGTAAGAACGTTTCCGTTGTGCATAAGCTGTGTTCCAGCCTCTGCATAGTCAATAGTATAATTACCGTCCTTTGTTATAACAGTTGCTGTTTCTCCGTCAACATTAACATCTTCGTAGAAACTTGCTGAACCACCTAAACTCTGTCCGTCTTTAAGTGCTTCTGTTATAATATTTATTTTAGCAACGATTTTATTATTTGTATTGAAAAAAACTATCATAGCAACAACAGCTACAACAATAGCAACAATACAAGCAATTATAGCCTTTGGACTTTTAACCTTGAATACATAATAGCAGATTGCAACAACAGCAGAAATTCCTACACCTGCAACAGTACCAATAAAACCACCGGCACCGTTTGTACCAACAAGTGCTACAAGAAGTATTATTGCAAGAACTATAAGAGGAATTTTAACCTTATTTTTAACCGGCATAAACACAGCCATAATACCAACTGCACAAAACATCATTGCAAAGAACATACTTGCACAGTTTGGATTATAAAGTGTTGCAAAAACTGAGTCGAAACGTATATTAAGGCTCTGTCCCTTATAGTAAGAACCCATAATAAACTTTGCAAAAGCCTGAGAATTAAATATATTAGCTCCGAAAAACTGACCAAAGCCTATTAAACCTACCAATGCACCGGAAATCATAATTCCAGTCAATATCCAGCTAAAACGCTTTATATTTGAGCTAAAAGCCATTGCTACAATAAAAAATACTATGTAGCACAGCCATACAAAAGCACCTTCATATCTTTCAGAAACACCTTTAAAAGCAACTGTTTTGGCTGGAGAAAAAAGTGAAGACAACAATATTAAAAGACCCATTACACCAACAAGAATAACCGGTATAGCCTTAAAATTCACAGTAAAGCCGTCCTGACCTAAAATCTGAAAAGCCATTGCCAAGGCAATAACAACTCCAAAAATAATTATAAATACCGACTTGTAATAGCTAAAAACATCAGTAACACTGGAAGACGAACGAACAACATTATATTCATCTCCACTTACTGGAATAACAGCTACTTTACAAATAAGTGGAATAAGTGCCATAACTAAAATCAGTAAAACACCCATAAACTTTTCAGAGCCATTCATTTTATATTCCTGATTCAAAATATCCACCCTCCTTACATATTACTAAGTTTATATGACAATGTCATAAGAGAATCTGTTAAATGAACATTTTCTACAACAACACTTTTTGGAGTGTGTAAATCAACATGAGAGAAATTCCAAATTCCCTTTACACCATTTGCTACAAGCAAGTTTGAAATTTGTAACGCATTTTCTCTAGGAAGTGATAAAACAGCAATATCAACCTGATTTACCTTTAAATAAGCATCTATAAGCTCTACATCTCTAATTTCTATACCATGAACTACCTTACCAATAAGGTTAGGGTCTTTATCAAATATAGCTACAAAATTAAAGCCACGTCTTTTAAAGTTATCATAGTTGGCTAAAGCCTGTCCTAAATTACCACCACCGACTATTATTAAGTTGTATACTCGGTCTAATCCCAATATTTTTCTTATTTCTTCATACAGCATTTCTACATTGTATCCGTATCCCTGCTGACCAAAGCATCCAAATTTATTTAAATCCTGTCTAATTTGTGATGCTGTAACATTCATTTTTTTACTTAAATCCCCTGACGAAATTCTTGTAATTCCATTGTCAAGTAAATCGCCTAAATATCTATAATATCGAGGTAATCTTTTTATTACCGCAATAGAAATTGTTTTTTCTTCCATATATATCACCCAAGGTAGAGTATAACACCTTTGTAGTATTTCTGTCAATGTTTTTAAACCCTTTATAAAGCTAAATTTGTAATTAAATTTATTTAACACCCCTTTTAATTTGTGTTTTTTTCTGTTACAATAAATATAGTATAATATAAATCCCATAAGGAGGGAATATTATGATTTTAGCTCTAAATAACATAAGCAAATCATTTGGCACTGATGTAATACTTAAAAATGTGTCATTTAATATAGAAGAAAAAGACAAAGTTGCCATTGTTGGTGTAAACGGTGCCGGTAAATCAACACTTTTTAAAATTATAACCGGTGAAGTAAGTCACGATGACGGTGAAGTAATTTGTCCTAAAACTACAACAATAGGCTATTTTTCTCAGACTCTTGAAGTAGACTCTAGTAAGACTATATACGGTGAACTCTTAACTGTTTTTGAACCTATTATGGCACTTGAGCAGGAAATGAGAGATATTGAAGTAAAAATGGCTAGTTCATCAGGTACTGCCCTTGATGACCTTATGAAAAAATATTCTGACCTTTCCCATCAATTAGAGGAGAAAAACGGTTATGAATACGAAAGCCGTATTCGTGGTGTAATAAAAGGTCTTGGTTTCACTACTGATGAAAGTAGTCAAAACATAGGAGAACTTTCCGGTGGTCAGAAAACAAGAGTAGCCTTAGGTAAGTTGCTTTTAAGTGCTCCCGACTTACTTCTTTTAGACGAACCTACAAACCACCTTGATATTAACTCTATTAGCTGGCTTGAAGATTATTTAAAATCCTATAACGGTGCCGTTATGATTATATCTCACGATAGATATTTCCTCGATAAAGTCGCATCAAAGGTAATAGAAGTAGAAAATCACAAAGCTAAGGTGTACTACGGTAACTATACATATTACTACAATAAGAAAATTGTTGACAGAGAAATTGCTCAAAAGCAGTATGAAAATCAACAAAGAGAAATTAAGCATCAGGAAGAAGTTATTAAAAAATTAAGAGAGTTTAATAGAGAAAAGTCTATTAAAAGAGCTGAAAGCCGAGAAAAACAGCTCAATAAAATTGAAAGACTTGACGTTCCTGAATCTCTCCCTGATAAAATGCACTTTACAATAACTCCTGATAAAGAAAGTGGAAATGATGTTCTTTCTGTAGAAAACGTAGCTATGGACTTTAATTATCAGAATATCTTTTCTGACATTTCTTTCGAAGTTAAGAAAGGTGATAAAATTGCTCTTATAGGACCTAACGGCGTAGGCAAAACTACACTTTTAAGAATTATACTGGGCAGACTTACTCCTACATTTGGTAAAATAAAATTGGGAGCTAATGTTGAAGTTGGCTATTACGACCAGGAACAATCTGACTTACACGTTGAAAAAACTATATTTGAAGAAATTTCAGACACATATCCAACTCTTACAAATACTAAAATCAGAAATGTTCTTGCTGCTTTTGTATTTACCGGTGATGATGTCTTCAAAAAGATTTCTACATTAAGTGGTGGCGAAAAAGGTAGAGTTGCATTGGCTAAGATTATGCTTTCAAATGCTAACTTCCTTATCCTTGACGAACCTACAAACCACCTTGATTTAGATTCTAAGCAGATTTTGGAAAATGTAATAAACAACTACGAAGGTACTGTTCTCTACATATCTCACGATAGATATTTTATTAATTCTACAGCAAAAACTGTCCTTGCTATGGAGAAAAATGGCATAACTAAGTATCTTGGTAACTACGATTTCTATTTAGAAAAAACTAAAATAGAAGAAGCTGAAACAGAAACCGTTCAGACTGTTAAAGATACAAAGATAGATTGGCAAAAACAAAAAGAAGAACAGGCTTTAAAACGCAAAAAGGAAAATCAGCTTGCAAAACTTGAAGAAAGAATTGAAGAAATAGAAGAAAAAATAAAAGAGCTTTCAGATATGCTTGAATTAGAAGAAGTTTATACTGACGCTCATCGTTCAAGAGAAATTTTCGAAGAAAAGGAAAAACTCGAAGAAGACTTAATGGACGTATACGAAGAATATGAAGAATTAAGCTAAAAACCAAGCCTACTAACTTTCAAATTTAAGTTAGTAGGCTATTATTATTGTCGCACAAAAAGTGGCTGTCAACTTTAAATTGACAACCACTTTTTTATATTAATCTTCATCATCTTTTGGCTGAATAGCATCATAGCCAGTTTCTTTAGTTCTAATTCTCATAGCTGATTTTAAATCATAAGAGAAAATCTTACCATCGCCAGGGTGTCCTGTGTAAGCAGCCTTTTGTATTGCAGATATAGTTTTTTCTTCCCATTCCTCATCTGAAACTACAATCTCAAACTTAATCTTAGGGAGCATATTAATATCTACTTCGTGACCTCTGACATACTCTACATAACCTCTCTGAGTACCACAGCCCATTACCTGATAAACTGTAATACCATTAATTTTTATATTCTGTAAAGCCTGTTTTACATCTTCAAACTTATCTTCTCTTACAATAGCTTCAATTTTAATCATAACAGTACCTCCCCTTATCAATCAAAACCATTAAATGATGGATATGCAGTTTCACTATGTTCTGACTTATCAAGACCAATAAGTTCATCTTTCTTGCTAACTCTAATTGGTGTAATTAACTTTGTAATATAAAGACAAATAAGTGTACCAACGATGGCTACAACAATAGTAACTACAATACTTATTACCTGAGCAACAAAGAGTTTTGTATCGCCAAAGCAAAGGCCGTTCCATTTAGCTACATCATTAATAGAAGAAAGACCAAATATACCTGTAGCAATACCACCCCACATACCACCTACACCATGGCATCCGAAAGCATCAAGGGCATCATCATATCCGAACTTTTTCTTTACAACTGCAATCATAAAATAACAGATTGGAGAAACAATAATACCAATAATTACAGCTGACCAAATAGGTACAAAGCCTGCACCAGGAGTAATAGCAACCAAGCCGGCAACTAAACCAGTAGCTGCACCTACAAGAGATGGCTTACCACTCTGCATTACTTCAATAAACATCCAAGAAACCATTGCTGCACCACAAGATGTAGCTGTTGTCATAAATGCGTGAGCTGCAAGACCATTAGCACTTAAAGCACTACCTGCATTAAATCCAAACCAACCGAAAACAAGTATACTAGCACCTAAAGCTACCATTGGAATATTGTGTATTCTATATGACAGAGATTCGTAACCCTGTCTTTTACCAAGAGCTATACAAAGTACCAAAGCACTGATACCAGAACTAATATGTACTACATTACCACCGGCAAAGTCAACTGAATGAAGAAGACCGTCACCTAAAAGTCCACCCTGACCCCATACCATATGAGCCATTGGATAATAAACAATAAATGACCATAAAATCATAAATACAAATGAAGCCTTAAACTTCATTCTGCCTGCTGTTGCACCAGTAATAAGTGCCGGTGTAATGATTGCAAACATCATCTGGAAAGCTGCAAAAGCTAAATTAGGAATACTGTCAGCATAAGGTCCAGCCTCCATACCAACGCCTTTCATACCTATCCAATCTAAGTTACCAATAACGCCACCAATATTGCCACTAAATGAAAGTGAATAGCCAACTAAAACCCAAAGTACAATAGATACCCCAACTAAAAATAGTGATGATAACATTGTGTTTACAACATTTTTTCTTCTACCAAGACCACCGTAGAAAAGTGCAAGCCCAGGTGTCATAAAGAACACAAAAGCGGCACAAATAAGTACAAATCCAGTATCTCCGCTGTTTACCATAATAGACTCCTCCTAAATAATCCTCTGTTTTATTTTTTTGTTCACAATGCCGGCTTATGCAAACAACGAAAAAAAGACGCTTGCTCCCCTGAGCAAACGTCTTTGTTTATGAGAGGATTGTACCACAGCACAAAACTTTTGTCAATAGCTAATTTATAAATTTGTACTAAATTGTAAAATACATATATTTTGCCATATTACTTATTCTTCTTTTTGTGAACCTGTCTTATTGTTTTGCCCTTACGACTAGACTTTCCATTACCATTTGACTTAGGATTTGATTTATTATTTCCTTTGCCCTTATAGGCCGGCTTTTTATCGTTCTTTTTATGAACTCTTGGCACATATGGTCTGATAAGACATTCTTTATCAAAACCTATCAAGTCTTCTCTGCCTGCCTTTTTGAGAGCCTCCTCTACAAGTCTATAATTCTTAGGATTTCTATACTGTATTAATGCTCTCTGCATAGCCTTTTCGTGAGGTGTCTTAGGAACATAAACCTCTTTCATAGTTCTTGGGTCAAGTCCTGTATAAAACATACAGGTTGAAAGTGTTCCCGGTGTAGGATAGAAGTCCTGTACCTGTTCTGGCATATATCCTAAATCTCTTAAATATTCAGCAAGTTCAATAGCAGCATCTAAGTCACTGCCTGGGTGTGAACTCATTAAATAAGGCACAAGATACTGTTCCTTGCCAATTTTTCTATTTATATCATAGAATTTCTTTGTAAATCTGTCATAAACCTGTCTTGACGGTTTACCCATTTTTTCAAGAACCCTAGGTGCAACGTGTTCAGGTGCAACCTTTAACTGACCACTAACGTGATATTGACAAAGTTCCTTGAAAAACGTTTCATCTTTGTCATAAATAAGGTAGTCATATCTTATACCGGAACGAACGAATACCTTTTTAACCTTTGGTAAATCTCGCAATTCTCTTAAAAGTTTAACATAATCTCTATGGTCTACCTTTAAATTCTTACAGGCATCAGGGAAAAGACATTGTCTATTTTTACAAGCACCTTTTGTAAGCTGTTTGTCACAAGCCGGCTGTCTAAAGTTAGCAGTTGGACCACCTACATCGTGAATATATCCCTTAAAATCAGGCTCCCATATTATTTTTTTAGCCTCATTGATAATAGACTTATGACTTCTAGCCTGTATAACTCGACCTTGGTGGAAAGCTAAAGCACAGAAATTACAACTACCAAAACAGCCTCTATTGCTTATAATACTAAACTTTACTTCCTCAATAGCCGGAATACCACCCTTTTCTTCATACATAGGGTGATAATTTCTCATATAATTAAGACCATAAGCATTGTCAAATTCAGACTGAGAAAGTGGCATAGAAGGCTTATTCTGAATAACATAGCAATCATTGTAAGGCTCTACAAGTATTTTAGCTGTTACAGCATCAGTGTTTTCATACTGGCTCATAAAGCTCTTACAATAAGCCTCTTTATCTGTAGAACTTTCCTTAAATGAAGGAAGCATTACATAGTCTTCATACAAATTTTCAAGAGTTTTAGACTTGTAAACTGTACCTCTTACAAATGTTAAATCGTGAACATCAATACCACTGTCTAAAGCCTCTGCAAGCTCTATAATTTGGTGTTCACCCATACCGTACATAAGAATATCAGCCTGTGAATCCAATAAAATAGAACGTCTTACTTTATTATCCCAATAATCATAGTGTGACAATCTTCTAAGACTTGCCTCAATACCACCAATCATAATAGGTACTTGTCCATAGGCCTCTCTGATTTTTTGGCAATAAACTATTGTTGCTCTGTCCGGTCTATGACCCATTTCTCCACCCGGAGAATACAAATCTCTAGCTCTAGGCTTTTTTGCAACAGAATAGTGATTTACCATAGAATCAATATTTCCACCATTTACAAGGAAAGAAAGTCTAGGCTTTCCAAATCTCTTAAAATCTTCTGTAGTTTTCCAATTTGGCTGAGCAATAATACCAACCTTAAAACCTTTACTTTCCAGTACACGACTTATAATAGCTGTACCAAAAGATGGGTGGTCAATATAAGCATCAGCTGTAACTATTACAAAATCAAGCTGTTCCCAACCTCTTGCTTTTGCCTCGTCCATATTTACCGGTAAAAAGTCCATTTTAAAACCTCATTACTTTCTATAAAACTATATGTTCATCCAACTTGGTAGATATTTGTTTTTAAGTCTACCCTTTGTAACCTTACCCCAACCTAAAGGATAACCATTGACACATACAAGACACCAACCGTCATTACAATCTACAGCGAAACTTTCTCCACGCATATATCTCTTAAGATTTTCGTCTTCTAAACTAAAATCAATACTTATCTTGGCATCTTCTTTTTTAAGTGTCATAGCAAAGGCCTGACTTGGTTCAAATCTATTTTTCTTTAATTCGCCAATATAAAGACCACTTCTCATTACCCTAAGTCCTCTCAAATCTACGCAATAAGGCACAGATAAAAGGCTACTGCCGTGGATAATAAGATTGTCTTTCGGTGGACAATTAAGAGAATTTTTAACAAATTCATAGTAATCAACTAAAGATTTTTCACTTGCTGTTTTATCCTTGGCATATACCGGTTCTGATGGTTCGCCCTTTTTTCTCAAAAGACATAAGAAATGACCTTCACCCTTCACTTTATAAGGCATAAGTCTGCCTGATTTTTTAAGATATTCTTCGCCATTTTCTACCCATTGTGGTTTACCGTCAATAAAACCTGTAGACTTATCGTAATCTATAATTTCAAAATCCTTGCCTGTAGTATTTAAAAATTCCTGCATCATACCCTCGTCTTCTTCCGGAGCAAAGGTACAAGTAGAATAAGCTATAATACCACCGTCACAAAGCATATCTGCTGCATACTTTAAAATTTCTCTCTGAAGACCACAGCACATTTCTGTTTTGTGAGTTTCCCAACTCTTAACAGCTGAATCGTCTTTTCTAAACATACCCTCTCCACTACAAGGGGCATCAACAATAATTTTATTAAAAAACTTAGGGAATTTTTTAGCTAAATTTTCCGGCATTTCATTTGTAATAACACAATTAGGAACGCCACTAACTTCAATATTTTTCAAAAGTGCCTTACATCTGCTGGCACTAATATCGTTACTTACAATAATTCCCTGACCCTTTAACTTAGCTGCAACCTGTGTACTTTTGCCACCTGGTGCTGCACACAAGTCCAAAACTCTGTCCCCAGGCTCAACATTAAGCATAGCACCTGTAGACATAGCTGATGGTTCTTGTATATAGTAAAGTCCGGCATTGTAATAAGGGTGTTTTGCAGGACGAACATTTTCGCCGTCATAGTAAAAACCCTCTTTACACCATGGCACTTGTTCCAATTTCCAATCAACCATTGAAGTCAATTCATCTGGTGTAACCTTAAGTGTATTAGCTCTCAAGCCATAATATCGTGGCTGAGAAAAACTCTCTATATAGCTGTCATATTCATTCCCTAACAGCTTTTTCATTTTTTCTGTATATTCCTTTGGTAAATTCATATTTCAACCTCTCAATCCTATTCTATTTATTTTAACATTATATTGTCTTAATATCAATTGAAAAAATAGTTTTTATCAGTTATAATTACATTAATGAATTTATGGAGGAAAAATATGAGCAAAGAATTATGGAAAGCCGGAAATATGCTTTATCCTGTACCCGTTGTTATGGTCAGCTGTGGCACAATGGAAGAAAGCAATATTATTACTGTAGCTTGGACCGGCACAATAAATACAAATCCACCTATGACCTATGTTTCTGTCAGACCGGAAAGACATTCCTACAATATGATTAAGGAAACCGGAGAATTTGTAATCAATGTAACAACAGAAGCCCTTGCCTATGCTACAGACTGGTGTGGTGTAAGAAGTGGCAGTAAGTATGACAAATTTAAAGAAATGAAATTGACAAAAGAGGAATGTCCTCTTGTAAGCTGTCCTGCCATTGCCGAAAGCCCTATGAATATTATGTGCAAAGTAAAGGAAATCGTACACCTTGGCAGTCACGATATGTTTGTTGCAGAAGTAGTCGGCACTTTAGCTGATGAAAAATATATGGACGAAAAAGGTAAGTTTATATATTCTGATACAAAGCCAATTTGCTATTCTCATGGAGAATACTATGGCTTAGGCAAAAAACTAGGAAAGTTTGGCTACAGTGTAGAAAAAAAGAAAACAAAAGCTAAAAGAGCAAAAAGAAAAAATTAATAACTTGACAAAATTTTTAGGCTGTGTTATTATAACTTACATCAAATGCTATATACTGGTAACACTGTGATAAGGAGCAGTAAGTTATGTTAAGTTTTTCAGAGAGCTGTCGGCTGGTGTAAGGCAGTATTCTTTCTTAACCGAACTCGCCTTTGAGTGGTTCAGCTGAACTTTAAGTAGGTTGAAACGGAAAGTCCACCGATATAGGGACAGGGTATCAGCTTTTGAGCTTGTACCTGAATGAGAGCCTTGCTTGCAAGGAATTAGAGTGGTACCACGAGGTTTATGCCTTCGTCTCTTAGTAGACGAAGGCTTTTTTTGATATTATCGGCATTTTACCGATAGACTTTTGACACATAAACAATACATATTTTTAAATTTTTGAGAGGAGAAAAGAAAAATGAATTTTAAGCGTTACAGACAGTTCCCACCAGTTAATTTACCTAGCAGACAGTGGCCTAACAAGGTTATTGAAAAAGCACCTATTTGGTGTAGTGTTGACCTTAGAGATGGTAATCAGGCACTTGAAAAGCCAATGAACCTTGACCAGAAGATTAAGTTCTTCCAGTACCTTGTTAAAATCGGCTTTAAGGAAATCGAAGTTGGTTTCCCAGCTGCAAGTGAAACAGAATACTTATTCTGCCGTACTTTGATTGAACAGAACTTAATTCCTGACGATGTTACTATTCAGGTATTAACTCAGAGCCGTGAACACATTATCAGAAAGACTTTCGAGGCTTTAAAGGGTGTTAATAAGGCTGTAGTTCACCTTTACAACTCTACTTCTACTTTACAGAGAGATGTAGTTTTCAACAAGTCTAAGGAAGAAATCATTGACTTAGCAGTATTTGGTGCAAAACTTGTTGACGAACTTGCTGAAGAATACGGCAAGGAACACTTTATGTTTGAATACTCTCCAGAAAGTTTCTCAGGCACAGAACTTGACTATGCTGTAGAAATCAGTGACGCAGTATTTAACGTATGGAAGCCTACTCCAGACAAGAAGGTAATTCTTAACTTACCTAACACAGTTGAAATGTCAACTCCTAACGTATATGCTGACCAGGTTGAATACGTAGCTACACATCTTCAGAACAGAGAAAACGTAATCATCAGTCTTCATGCTCACAATGATAGAGGTTGTGGTGTTGCAGCATCTGAACTTGGCCTTTTAGCTGGTGCTGACAGAATTGAAGGTACACTTTTTGGTAATGGTGAAAGAACAGGTAATGCCGATATTATGGTAATGGCACTTAATATGTTCTCTCAGGGTATTGACCCTAAACTTGACTTCTCTCAGATTAATGAAGCTATTGAAATTTATGAATCTTCAACAGGTATGGACGTTCACCCAAGACATCCTTATGCCGGTGATTTAGTATACACTGCATTCTCTGGTTCTCATCAGGATGCTATTAAGAAAGGTATGGCTAAGATGGCTGAACATCCAGACCGTTGGGAAGTTCCTTACTTACCTATTGACCCTATTGACGTAGGTAGAAACTACGACCCTATTATCAGAATTAACAGTCAGTCTGGTAAGGGTGGTGTAGCTTATATCCTTGAAAATAACTATGGCTTAATTCTTCCAAAGAGTATGCAGCAGAACTTCGGTGCTATTGTTACTGAAGACTCTGTTGAACTTGATAAGGAATTACAGCCGGAAGAAATCAGAGATTTATTCTTCGATACTTATTATGTAAAAGAACCACTTTCAGTTAATTACTATACAGAAGAAGAATCTGGCGACGACAGTGTTCAGATTAAGTGCGATTTAACATACAACGGCAAGTCTGTTGTTATTACTGGTAATGGTAATGGTATCATTGATGCCTTCTGTAAGTCATTAATGGAAGAATTTGATATTCACTTTAATATTGTAAACTATAGTGAACATTCAATGTCTTTCGGTAACCAGTCAAAGGCTATTACATATATTCAGATTTATGATGCAGACCAGAATTCTTACTTCGGTATTGGCACAAGCTCAAACATCGCTAAGAGTTCATTAAGAGCTATTGCAAGTGCTGTAAACAAGATGATGACAAAGTAATTATTGCTTGACTATAGCAGTAGAGGTACGGCTTTCACACCGTACCTCTATTTTTTTCTTCCTCTATTTCATTTTGTAACTGTTCCACTACTTTTTTGGCATCACCTATACAAGCCGAACAAAGAACACCAAGACGCATTGATTTAACTAAATCGTCATAGCCCTTTGCTCCATCCAATAAAGCCTTTTTTATTTTATCTACAGTAATATCATAACATTCGCAGACCATTCTATTCTTCAATGCTTTCAACTCCTATTAATTTTTCTGCCTCGTTTTGTTCCAATGTCGACACTTCTTTAAGTTTTCTATTTATTGCCCTTGTTCTGACACCTACAAGAGTATCCAGTTCCTTATTGGCACTTTCAAGTCTACTCTTTGTCTTTTCAAGAACTTTCTCAAAGTTATCAAATTCTGTTTTAACAGCTGAAAGAACATTCCATACTTCACTGCTTCGCTTTTGTATAGCAAGGGTTTTAAAGCCCATTTGCAAGCTATTTAAAAGTGCAGCCATTGTACTAGGTCCTGCTATATTTACCTTATATTCTCTCTGTAATTTTTCTACCATACCTCTGTTTACAACCTCAGAATAAAGCCCCTCAAAGGGCAAAAACATAATCGCAAATTCAGTAGTGTAAGGTGGTTCAATATATTTTGTTGATATATCTTTTGCCTCATTTTGTATAGTGCGTAGGAGATTTTTCACACATTCTTCTATTCTCAATTTATCCCCGTCCTCATAAGCCTCCTGAAGGGCATTGTATGTATCACCAGGGAATTTTGCATCAATAGGCAAGTATACTGTTCCGTCATTTCCCGGAAGTTTAACAGCATATTCTACCCTATACGAAGAATTTGGAACTACTGCAACATTTTCATCATACTGTTCATTAGAAAGTATTTCCTGTAAAATTGCACCTAGCTGTATTTCTCCCACTATACCTCTGGTTTTGACATTTGAAAGAACCTTTTTCAAATCTCCAACGCCATTGGCAAGATTTTGCATTTCACCTAAGCCCTTATAAACCTGTTCCAATCTTTCACTTACCATAGAAAAAGACTGATTCATTCTTTCATTAAGTGATTTTTGTAATTTTTCATCAACTACAATACGCATTTCCTCAAGTTTTTTATTGTTGTCCATTTGAATATTATAAAGACTTTTTTCCACCATATTTCTCATATGTTCAAGTCTTTGTTGATTTTCAAGAGAAAAAGTTTTTATTCTTTCCTCCTGTCTTAAAATAGACTCAGAAACTCTCGAATTCATCATATCCTGTTTTTGATTTATATGGCTATCCATTGATGCAATTTTTTCTGTAATATTGCTATTCATTTCATTCTGAGTAATGGCAAACAATTCCTTAGTATGGCTCATTTCACTTTTAAAAGCATCTGTAACATTGTCATATAAATCATCAAACATATCTTCAAAATTTTCTTGTACGTCATTTCTTTTAACTTTTGAAGACACTATACTGCCGGTAATAATTGAGGCTATAATAGCCACAACACCACTGACAACAATAGATGTTATGTCCATTTACTTTGCACCACCTTTTACTATTTTCACTATTCGGCTTGTACCAAGTCTGTCAGCTCCAAGAGATATAAATTTTTCAGCATCAGCAATAGAGCTTATACCTCCGGCAGCCTTTATTTTAACATTTTCACCTACATATTTTGCAAAAAGCTCTATATCCTCAAAGGTTGCTCCACCTGTTGAAAAACCTGTGCTTGTTTTTATAAAATCTGCTCCACTTTTAGTAACTATTTCACACATTTTTATTTTCTGTTCTTCACTAAGCAAACAAGTTTCTATAATAACCTTTAGAACCCTTTCTCCACAGACAGACTTAATTTTTGTTATTTCAGACAATATATTACCATAATTTTTGTCCATTAAATCGCCCAAATTAATAACCATATCAATTTCATCTGCACCATTTTCAATGGCATTTTCAGTTTCAAATATTTTAACTTCAGCAGTATTATAGCCATTAGGAAAGCCAATAACTGTACAGATTTTTAATCTATTGCCTACATATTCCTTCGCTCTTTTAACAAAGCTAGGAGGTATACAAACACTGGCTGTGCTGTATTTCATACCGTCATCACAAATATTTTTTATTTCCTCCCAAGTAGCCTTAGGGTTTAAAAGAGTGTGGTCAACTTTGCTTAAAATATCTTTAATATCCATAAAAACCTCCTATATTGAAAATACCCCCATATTTGGAGGTATTTAAGTACGAATATTTACATTTCTCGTCTACCCTCAAGAGCTCTTGAAAGAGTAACTTCGTCAACATATTCGAGGTCACTTCCTACTGGCACACCATGGGCAATTCTCGTAACTTTAATCCCCATAGGCTTAATCAATCTACTAATATACATAGCAGTTGCCTCACCCTCAACCGTAGGGTTTGTAGCAACAATAACCTCTTTTACGTTTTCATCTAATCGAGATACAAGTTCTTTTATCTTAATATCGTTTGGACCTATATCCTTTAATGGAGATATAACTCCCTGCAAAACGTGATAAAGTCCTTTGTACTCACCAGTCTTTTCATAAGCTGCCATATCCCTTGAATCCTCTACAACCATAATTGATGACTGTATTCTCTTAGGATTAGAACAAATTGTGCATGGGTCAGTATCTGTGAGAGTACAACACTTTGAACAGTATTTCACATTTTTCTTTGCACTAAGTATAGTATCAGCAAGAAGTTCAGCATCTTTTTCCGGCATATTAATAATATGGAATGCCAATCTCTGAGCACTTTTGCCACCGATACCCGGCAGTCTGGAAAGCTGTTCAATAAGTCGATTTACATAACCGCCGTAATAATTCATTTCAATCTCCTAGAATAAGCCTGGGATGTTGCCACCAAGACCACCAGCAATACCACCTAAAGCACCACTTGCTGCTTCATCAGCCTGTCTGATAGCTTCATTTACAGCTGTCATAACTAAGTCCTGAAGCATTTCTACATCATCTGGGTCTACAACCTCTGGCTTAATATCAATAGACTTAATTTCCTTTTTACCTGTAATAACAACCTTAACAGCACCACCACCACTTGTTACTTCAAATTCCTTTGTTTCAAGTTCCTGCTGTGCCTCAGCCATCTGCTTCTGCATTCTCTGAGCCTGCTTCATAAGATTGTTCATATTCATACCGCCGAAACCGCCGTTAAAACCTTTTGCCATTTTTATCCTCCTAAAAAATCAAATATAATTAATTATATAATATTTGTTTACTCTTATCAAGTCTAATCTATAAAATTAACATTATCCCCAAATACAGCAAAACTTTCCTTAGTCAAAACTTTTACTGTATTATCTCTTGCACCGTATACTTCACTGTGCATTGTATTGTAATTCTTTTCAAGTATAAGTTTTATATTAAATTCCTTACTATAAAACTTAGTAATGCTTTCAACTATTTCATCAATATGCTTTGTAAGCACCACAAGATGTCCATTTGTAGGACAAACAAGATACATAATATCTCCGTCTATAAAAGCTGGAATAACACTTCCGAGCATAGCCTTAACAATACCGGTATTGAGAGAAGAAACAAACTTTTTCCAAGTTGATATGACTTCCTTAATATCCTCTGGAATTGCCTTTGTAATTACAACCTCTTTTTCAGGTTCTTCCTCCTGTGCCTGTACTGGTACATTTGCAACTGTACTAGAGGGAACTCCACCCTTTTCAATTACACGTTCAATATCAGCCATACGCTTGACAACTGAACCATAGTCCTGACCTGTAACAGGGTTACAACCCTTTATACAACATACCTCCAAAAGTATTCTAGGATTTGGTGAATACTTCATTTGGTTAGCAAGTTCAGAAAAATTACTTATAAGTATAAGCAGGTAATCATAGCCTATGGAATTTCCCTGTTCTCTTAATTTTTCAATATAGTCCTGAGAATAATCCAATGCCTTTGATTCTTTATTTACAGAAACAGCTAAAAGCAAATTTCTCAAATGCAAAATCATATCCTGAACAAACTGCTGTATATCTCTACCCTTAATAACAATGTCATCTATGATTTCCATACATTTTCCACTGTCATTAAAGTTCATAGCTGATGTAATATCAAAAAATACACCTCTGTCAGTTGCCCCGGTAATTTCTCTTACTTCTTTTTCTGTAATCCTTCTGTCATAGTAAAAACTAAGACACTGGTCAAGTACACTAAGAGCATCTCTCATAGCACCGTCTGAAATTTCAGCAATATATTCAAGAGCTGAAACATCCACATCTGCCTTTTCGTTTTCCATATATTCAGTCAAAACTTTTACCATATCTTTATGACCAATTCTATGGAAATCAAATCTTTGACAACGAGAAAGTACTGTTACCGGCATCTTTTGAGGGTCTGTTGTTGCAAGTATAAACACAACATGGGCCGGTGGTTCTTCCAATGTTTTTAAAAGAGCATTAAAAGCACTGGTAGTAAGCATATGCACCTCATCAATAATATATACCTTGTACCTGCCTTCTGTAGGTGGATACTTTACTTCTTCTACTATATCTCTGATATTATCAACACTGTTATTACTAGCAGCATCAATTTCAATAATATTTAAGTTAGTACCTTTTAAAGCCTCTTTACAGACTGAACACTCATTACAAGGCTTTTCGCCCTCGCCAGTACAATTTATAGCTCTGGCAAAAATTTTAGCAGTTGTAGTTTTACCTGTACCTCTAGTACCACAGAATAAATATGCGTGATTTATTCTATCTTTTTCAATCTGATTTTTGAGAGTTCTTATGATATGCTCCTGACCTATTACATCGTCAAATCGTTGAGGTCTTAATCTTCTATAAAGTGCTTGATATGCCATAAAAACCTCCTATAATGTAGCTACAATGTATCCGTTGCTTGCCTTAATGTTTTTAAGTCCAAGATACATATATACGCCTACTAAAACAGCAAATAAAATAACATTAAAATTGTTATTTCCTGTATATCCCAATACATTCATAACAGCTGATGTAACTGCAGTTAATAAACTAGGAAAAGTAATTGCATAAACACCTAATTTGACCATACCACCATATCTTATCTGTGTCTTTACAAAAGCATTTATCAAATTACCCAAGCAAATAGATAAAAGTACGTATATTGCATAGTTGAAAACATACATACCAAACATCATAAACACTATACAACCAATCATAAGTTTTACTAAAAGGGATTGGTCAAGATATTTAACTATTTTTTCCTTTGTAAGTCCGTCAAAAGACCTGTCATCAAATCTTATTTCCTGATACTGCATTGGGTTTGCAACTATTAACTTTGTGCTATCTGCAATAATTGCAACAGTATTATCACTTACCATGTCCTTTGTTGCTTCGAAATCCGGTGAAGTATCTACCACTATGTCTATACCAGCAATTTCATCCTCAAATTTGTAATCTGCACATATGAGTTTGCCATTTTCTATAGAAAATTCCGGCAAGTATGTATTAGCAAGACCTGAAACTCCTCCTGCTTGAGTATAGCCGTGGAAAAATGCTCCACATTTTATGCAAAAACACAATGCACAAATTATGATAAAATACCAAAAAACTCTCATTGGTTTATTTAAAAGCAATCTGCTATATTGCCCAAATCTACATAAAGCAGTTATAAACTGGCTTGAAAATTTCATAAATTTACCTCCATCAAAATATCCCTACTATTATACTACATTTTTTTACTTTTGACAAATATCTTTGCTGTGGAATCATCTATATTGAAATTTGTTACGCATTTTAAATTTTCAAATTTTGAAGATGTTGTTTCTAACTTCAACCTCTCTGCTGTTTTAGGATTTACATACAATTTTTCATTTATCAAATAGCCTACTTCTCCCACTTGAGAAAAATATTTTTTTACATTTAATAAATCTGTACAATATTTGTAATTTTCAAGTAATTTAGAATTTTCTGATAATTTATAGTTATTTCCTTCTTCATTTAATTCTGAATAACTTATATAATTTACAGCTGAAACGCCCTTAAAATCAGCCACAATATTATATAGTACAGACATTTCATTTACAGCATCTTCCAAATAATATTTTCTGTCAGCAGTTGAAAAATGAGATACAGATATATTTAACATTATAGGCTTTTCACTAAAATATCTACATATAGCCATGGCATTAGGTAACTGTGAATTTAAACCCTTTTCATTACATCTTGATTTTATATCTACTCCAACCCAATCTACAGGTGAATTTTTGGGATAAGCATCTCCAAAATTTCCACAACTGCTATCTATACTCCATACTATGGCAATATTAGGTGCTGTTGTCTTTAATATTTCAGATATTTCTGCGTACTTTTCAACATCATAGCCACAATCAGGTTCAATAAAAATAGGTTTATCTAAATCTCTTGATATTTCAGCACATTTTTCAACTTCTTCCTTTGAAATATTATATGGCAATATTAACATAGGAATTTTATTTTTTGAATATAAATCAATAACCCAATCTGTAGGAAATTCTTCCTTATTCCTTAACCTTCTAATATAAATATCATTATTTACTGATGTTATATTTTCGAAGCTTTCCACTTCTCCTAAAGCAATATCTTCTTCTATGCCTGCACCTTTTAAAATTTTATCCCCTTTATACAATCCTACTGTGTCATTAGTATTTTCTGTACATAAATTATATGCTTTTGCAATATTATCCTTTTTAGGCTGTTGTACATTAAAAATCAATGTAATTGTTAAAATTGCTAAAAGCATTTTCATAGACTATTCCTCCAAAAGAAAAGTATTTATAGCCTCCAAATAATGTACAGGAAATCCGTTTTTGTTATATACTCTGTATTTTTCCTCAAAGGCAGTATAAGGAATAGACTTTCTTCCACCATTTTGAGCATTAGTCCAATATTCCTTTAACACTTTAAGTGGCAAAAAATAACATTCGTCAGCATCTTTACAGTTTACAAGCAGAAAGGATATTCCACCCTGTTTCTGAAAATCCTCCATAAATTCCACCTGATGCTGATGTACATTTTGCAAAGGCAATCTACCTTGGTGTGTTTCCTTTGCATCAAAACAAATAGGTATTCCCTGTGCTGCACCAATATAGTCAATAGTAGATTTTTGGTCAAAATAAGCAAGTGTAATTACACCCTTGCTTTTGTCTAGCTTCATCGGGGTTATTGGAGTTGGTACTTTTTGTATTATGGCCAAATTCTTTTCTCTGTATACTTTATTTGTCATATTTATCATTTCTTCAAAGCTACTTCCTCTTAACCCTCTTGTATTCCAATATCCCATTTTTCCTCCCAAAATAATTAAATTTCACTACTTTTCATTGATTATTAAACATTTTAGCACACATTCAGTTTTTTGTAACTATTTAATACTTGAAATAATGTCATTTTTTCATTATAATATAGCGTAATGAGTTGTTCTCGGATATTTGCACATTTTCACAAGTGCATATATAATTTACATTTTATAAAACTAATCAAAAAATAAATATCAATAGAAAGAAGGATAATCTTATGCCTCCAAGACCTAAGACAGCTAAACTTTCCCAAAATCCTTTAAAATTTAAAAATAAAGGTGACAGACCATTAATTTTTCCCGTAAATGCTGACACAGCCAGGAAAACTACTCGTCAAAGGACACCATCTAATTTTAAATTTAATGGTAGCCCTATTATAGCATTGTTGATTGCTATTTTGGTTATTTGCCTTTTAGGTTCTTTTGTATTTAGAAAGAATGCCCTTGCCGTTGTTGTTAATAACAATACTATAGGCTATATAAAGGATACATCAACAACAGAAGACGAATTTAAACAGCTTATAACAGCTAAACTCAAAGAAACTGTCGGAAATGAATTAGAAATAAACGAAAGCATTAAATTAAAGCCTGTAAACGGCTTATTTAAGCACGTTAGTGGAAATTCTGAAGAAGTTATTTCTAAAGTTTGTGAATCTGTTACTTATAAACAGCAGGCAACTTCAATACAGGTTGAAGGTAAGCCTTATGTAACAGTTTCAAACATTGACCAAGCAAAAGAAGCATTATCAACTACACTTAAAAAGTATAAAGCACCTGCTGGAACTACTGACCCTGAATTTGCTATACAAATTGGAACAGCCAATGTCTTTGTAGATAACAAAGACGTATTGACTGTAGACCAGGCAGTAGAAAAACTTTCTGAAACTAAGCAGGTTACAAGAACTCATACTGTAGTTGCCGGTGATACATTTGCTTCTATTGCATCAAATGCCGGTATGACAGAAGCTGAATTATTAAAGGCTAATCCTTCTATATCAGCTGAATCAAAAACAAACTTGCAAATCGGTCAGAAATTGACAGTAACTTCTAATGTTCCTGTTCTTCCAATAAGAACATTTAAAACAACTACAAAAGAAGAAATTATAGACTTTACCGCTGTAAGAACAAAGAATTACAACATGCCTGTTGGCTATTCAAAGGTTACTACTCCTGGACAGGAAGGTAAAAAACAGGTTATTGAAAAAATACCATATATTAACGGTGAACAGTCTGGACAGGTTCAAAAGAGTGAAAAAGTCATTTCACAGCCAGTTACAAAACAGATTGAAGTTGGTGCTGCACAGGTTGCAAGCTATAGCAGTAGCGATGACGATACTTCAAGTAGCTATAGCAGTAGTCGTAGTAGCAGAAATAGTAATAGCAACAGTAGCAGTTATAGCTATGGTAATAATGATTAATATAAAAAAACTGAAAGCATTTGATATGTACCCAGAAATCTGGACACATATCAATTTCGCTTTCAGTTTTTTTATTAGGCATTTTTCTTTCTTATATCATTCATAGCCTTTGCAGCTTTATTCTGTATAGTTGTAATATTATTTGTCTTTTTAGTAAATTCATCTACTGAAGTTGCCATACCACAAGCATCTATAGCATCAATAATATCATTTTTAGCATCTATAAGCTCTTTTCTTGCTCCATTGTACTTACCATATGTATTTTGGTACTGGTCAAGTTTTTTACAAGTTTGAGCTAACTTTGTGTAAGCACCCTTTGCTGCTGCTACAAACTTTTTATCCTCTGGAGTTGTTGCCATACCTAACCAATTACTAGTTGTTCTATTAATGTAACTATTAGCTAATCTTGTTGCTGTATTTGCAGAACCAAGAGAATAGTTGTTTAATGCCAATCTTAAATCCTGAATTACCATTTTATGTAAAGCCTTTGAAACCCCAGGAATAATACTATCATTATAGTTTATAGTTGTTGTTTCTGTTGTAGCCTCTGTTGTTGCTTTTGTTGTAGTTGTAGCCTTAGTAGTAGTTGTAGCCTTTGTCATCTTTGTTGTTGTAGTCATCTTTGCCAATGCTGTATCAGTAATAACAATGTTGTTATTTATAGCATCGTATCTTATTTTACAACCAAAACCAGTTGAAATAACTCTCAAAGGTACATAAGTTACATTATCAACCATAACTGGTGAAGATGGCAATTCTACATCTTGATTACCTACTTTAATTACATTGTTTCCAACTTGTATAGAAACAGATTTATTTTTTCTTACTGCCTTAATGCTTTTTGTGTCTGCATCCCAAGTGATTTTAGCCTGTAAAGTTTCCATAGTTTCTCTAAAAGGAACCATAGTAACTCCTTCTATAACCTTAGGAGAAATTTTCATATTTGCATTTTCTCCATTTACGACCATACCCATTTCATCTTTAGCACTTACAAGAATACCTGCCGAAACAATCATTATTCCCATAAGCATAAATATTAGAAATATTTTTTTCATCTTTTACCCTCCTCAACATACTGCATTAATTATATCAAATTTATATTTTCCTGTCTATAACATTGATTGACAATTATTTTAAAAATGTTATAATATTATGTATATTGTTTAAATAGCTTTAATTTTTGTTTATTTTCCAGACAAATTTTTAAAACTATTTTCTCAGAATAGAAAGTTCTATTTCTGATAAAAATTGTATTATACTTATTTTTTGGAGGGTTGCAAAATGGAAACTGTAGATACTTGTTTATATTGCAAAAATAAAGAAAAACTCGATTCTTTAATGATACCTATTGCTGAATTAGGTGTAACTAAATTATATCTTTTCAGAGAACAGACTTACTATGGCAGATGCGTTATAGCTTACAAGGACCACGGTGTTGAGCTTACTGACCTTAGCCCTGAAGAATCAGCTCTTTTCATTCAGGATATGCAGAGAGTAGGTAAGGCTATTACTGCTGCTGTTAATCCAGCAAAAGTAAATTATGGTATGTTTAGTGATACACTTCCTCATCTTCACGTTCATATTGTTCCAAAACAGAAGGACGGCTACGGCTTTGGTGGCACTTTTGAAATGAATGTAAATCCACCTAAGTACCTTACTGATGAAGAATATGAAGTAATCATCAACAAAATTAAAGAAAATCTTTAATAGAATTCAGAACAAATTAACTTCGTTAATTTGTGGCTTGACAAGCAAGCCATCGGAT
>OGZM01000132.1_pt1 | contig 102960 bp, 89 predicted proteins | sample 1576821 | NCBI WGS metagenome assembly OGZM01 (sample SAMEA3541491, study PRJEB24748) | human gut metagenome | biome: human gut; feature: human-associated habitat; material: faeces | place: China | collected 2012
ACTAATTAACGTAAATAGCAAAGGTACTTTGCTGTAACCCTAGCGATGTGCTAGATAACTGAGCTTAGCTAGATAAATTATAGTTTCTATATTAAAAGAGACTGCTAAAATTGATAAATTACCAACTTATAGCAATCTCTATATTTTAAACTATTCTATTTAACAAGAACTATTAAATTTTACTTACATCGAATACTTCAAGTTTATCTTCTTCAACATGTCTATCTTGCATTCTTAAAATTGCACTGATAGTGTCTAAAGCTGTTAAAACTTCAACTCCATATTCAATAGCAGTTCTTCTCATTTTGAATCCATCTCTTTGAGCGTCATTTGCTTTTGTAGGTGTATTGATTAGTAGATCAACTTCTCTATTTTTTAATACATCAGAGATATTAGGTGATGCTTCTCCCATTCTGTTTACTATTTTAGCTTCAACACCATTGTCAGCTAGGAATTTTTGAGTTCCTTTAGTTGCATAAAGGATAGATCCATGTTCAACAAGGCTCTTAGCTATTGGTAAGAACTCCTCTTTATCTTTATCTCTAATAGTAACAAGTATCTTTCTATCTTTGATTAGGTGAACTCTCTTAGCTCCTAAAAGTCCTTTATAGATAGCTTCATCTACGTTGTTTCCAACTCCTAGAACTTCTCCTGTAGATCTCATTTCAGGTCCTAATGATACTTCAACACTTGAAAGTTTTTCAGTAGAGAATACTGGTACTTTTACAGCAACTACATTTGGTTTTTTATAGATTCCTGTTCCATAAGGCATATCTTTTAATTTTTCTCCAAGTGCCACTCTTGTAGCTATTTCAATAGCAGGTACTCCTGAAACTTTTGAAATATATGGAACTGTTCTTGAAGATCTTGGGTTAACTTCAATTACATATAGTTTGTGCTCATAAGCTATAAATTGAATGTTCATCATACCTTTAACTTCAAGAGCTTTAGCTATTTTCTTAGTGATTTCAAGAAGTTCTTCCTCTGTTCCTTCATATAGATTTTGTTGAGGATAGATAGTTATTGAGTCTCCAGAGTGAACTCCTGCTCTTTCTAAGTGTTCCATAACTCCAGGGATTAATACATCTTCTCCATCACAGATAGCATCTACTTCAAGTTCAATACCGTTTAGATATTTATCTATTAGTACTGGGTTTGAAGGGTCTCTATCAAATGATGCTTCTAGGTATTTAACTAGGTTATATTCATCGTGACAAATTTCCATTCCTTGTCCTCCAAGTACATATGAAGGTCTTACAAGTACTGGATATTTAATTTCATTTGCTATTGAGATTCCATGGTTTACATCCCATACTGCTCTTCCTTTTGGTCTAGCAATATCAAGTTCTTCCATCATCTCTTCAAATCTTTCTCTATCTTCTGCTTCGTCAATTTTGTCTGCACTTGTTCCAATTACTTTTATTCCTCTATCACTTAGGTCATTTGCTAATTTAATAGCTGTTTGTCCTCCAAATTGAAGAATAACTCCTTCTGGTTTTTCTTTTTCAAGAATATTCATAATATCTTCTGTTACAAGTGGTTCAAAGTATAGTTTATCAGCAGTTGAGAAGTCTGTTGATACAGTTTCTGGGTTGTTGTTGATAATTATACTTTCTATTCCAAGTTTTTTAAGTGTTTTAACTGCATGTACTGTACAGTAGTCAAATTCTATTCCTTGTCCAATTCTGATTGGTCCTGAACCTATAACAACTATTTTTCTTCTATCTGATACTGTTGCATCATCATATTGGTCATAAGTTGAGTAGTAATATGAAGATGTAGCTTTGTATTCTCCAGCACAAGTGTCAACCATTTTGTAAACCGGTGTTATATGATAAGCTTTTCTCTTAGTATAGATGTCATCTTCACTGATTCCCATAAGATCTGCTATTCCTTTATCTGAGAATCCTTTATTTTTTAATTTTCTTAAATAATCTGGATCTAATTCTTTGAATTTTAATCCTTTTAAAATCTCTTCTTGTTTAACTATCCATTCGATTTTTTCCATGAAGAATTTATCTATTCCAGTTAATTTTTGAAGTTTTTCTTTGATATATCCTCTTCTTAACATCTCTGCAACAACGAAGATTCTTTCATCATCTGGTTTAACTACTGCAGCTTTTAATTGCTCCATAGTCATTTTCTTAGCTACTGGGTGTTCTAAGTTATATCTTCCAATTTCAAGTGATCTGATTCCTTTTAAGAAAGCTGATTCAAATGTACTTCCGATAGCCATAACTTCTCCAGTTGCCATCATTTTTGTTCCTAGTGTTCTATTTGCTTTTTTGAATTTATCAAATGGCCACTTAGGAATTTTTACAACTATATAGTCAATAGTTGGATCGAAACAAGCATAAGTTGTTTGAGTAGCTTCGTTTACTATTTCATCAAGAGTGTATCCCATAGCAAGTTTTGTAGATACTCTAGCTATTGGGTAACCAGTTGCTTTTGATGCAAGAGCTGATGATCTTGAAACTCTTGGGTTGATCTCTATAATTGCATATTCAAATGATTTTGGATGAAGAGCAAATTGAACGTTACATCCTCCTATAACTCCAACTTCATTTACTATTTTAACTGCTGATGCTCTAAGCATTGCACACTCTTTAGCTGATAATGTTTGAGTTGGTGCAACAACTATTGAGTCTCCAGTATGGATTCCAACTGGGTCAACGTTTTCCATGTTACATACAACTATTGTATTTCCATTTTTATCTCTGATTACTTCATATTCAATCTCTTTCCATCCATAGATTGATTTTTCAAGAAGTACTTGTCCTACCATTGAAAGAGCAAGTCCTTTTACTAATATATCTTCTAGTTCTTTAGGGTTGTTAGCAATTCCCCCTCCAGTTCCTCCAAGAGTATATGCAGGTCTTACAACGATTGGGTATCCAATCTCTCTTGCAACTTCGAATCCTTCTTCAAGAGTTTCAACTATTTTACTTTGAATAATAGGTTCTCCTAATTTATTCATTGTTTCTCTGAATATTTCTCTGTCTTCTCCCTTTTTAATAGATTCAACAGAAGTTCCAATTACTCTTACTCCATATTTTTCAAGGATACCTTTTTCTGAAAGCTCAACTACCATGTTAAGTCCAGTTTGTCCTCCCATTCCTGCAATAATAGAGTCTGGTCTTTCTTTAGCTATTACTTTTTCAACAAATTCTATTGTGATTGGTTCGATGTATATTCTGTCAGCAACTGCTTTATCTGTCATAATTGTAGCAGGGTTTGAGTTGATAAGTACAACTTCAATTCCCTCTTTTTTTAGAGTTTCACAAGCTTGAGTTCCTGAATAGTCAAATTCAGCAGCTTGTCCTATTATAATTGGTCCTGAACCTATTACAAGTGTTTTCTTTATAGATTTATCTAACATCTTTTTCTTTCCTCCTAATTATCTAAAAACTTTTAACCTTCAACTTTACAAAATACTACGCTTTTTTCTCTATAGTCTTTAAAAAATCAGCAAATAAGTTATTTGAATCTTCTGGATATGCTTCAGGTAAGAATTGTACTCCCATAGCTGAAAGTTCAACATTTCTGAATCCTTCTACTGTTTTATCATTTAAGTTTACATGAGTAGCTTCAGCGTTTCCTAAAGCATCTATTGTGTATCCATGATTTTGAGATGTTACATATATTCTGTTTCTTGCTATATCTTTAACTGGGTGGTTAGCTCCTCTATGCCCATTGTTCATTTTAGCTATAGTTCCTCCAAGAGCAAGATTTAATACTTGAGCTCCTAAAGATACTCCAAATACTGGAAGTTTTCCTAATACTTCTTTTACTGTAGCTACAACTTCTGGTACATCTGCTGGATTTCCAGGTCCACTTGATAAGAATAGTGCATCTATATTGTGTTTTTTCATTTCTTCAAAAGTTGTATTGTATGGGAATATTGAAACTGCAAATCCCATTTTAGAAAGAGAATCTACAGTACTTCTTTTAACTCCTAGATCTAGAACTCCTATTCTAAGTCCATTTCCTCCAACTTCAATTATCTCTTTTCTACTTACTTCAGCAACTGCATTTTCATATGAGAAATTATCAAACTTTTCTTTTAACTCTTTGTGTGTAAGATCATCAGTTGTGATAATAGCTTTCATAGATCCATTGTCTCTTATTATTTTAGCTATCTCTCTTGTATCTACTCCTTTAAATCCTACTACATTATATTGTCTTAAGAATCCGTCTAATGTCATTTCACATCTAAAGTTGTTAGGTAATTTTGCATCTTCTTTAATAACAAACCCTTTTAAGTGAATCTTATCTGATTCCATATCATCTAGGTTGATTCCATAGTTTCCTACCATTGGATATGTCATAACTACTATCTTTCCATAAAGTGATGGATCAGTAAGAGTTTCTTGATATCCTACCATTCCAGTAGTAAAAACTATTTCTCCAGTAGTTTCACCTAAATGTCCAAAGATTTTTCCATCAAAGCTCATGCCATTTTCAAGAATAAGTTTACCTTTCATTTCCCCTCCTAAAAAAAAAGATACAACTACAAAAAGTTATATCTTAGAAAATTTAAAATATTTAAAATTATGAATAACAAATCTAAAAGAAAAATCAAAAAGAAAAGCAAATAGTTTTAGCTTAAATGTGTTATTATACTCTTTATTTGATAGTATAAACTCCGCCATATAACTTCCCTCCTGATTTTTACTAAAAAGTATTATAGCTATTTTTCAGAAATTTGTCAAGTTATTTTTTGTATTCATACATAAAATAGTTTTCTTCCTTCCTTTTGAAATTAATTGCTACATATCCGTTTTATAAAAGAACATATTTCATATAAATTAAGTTTTTGTTTAAAAATTTTATTAAGAGATATTAAAGAGGAACTTAATAATTTTAAAAAAAATAACTTAACAAGAAAATAGGCAAGAAGTTAATATTTTAACCTCTTGCCTGTATTTTTTTACTCTTCTATAACATCTAAGTTATATAGATTGTGCATTGTTGTTGGATCATATTTAAATCCTTTAACTCTTTTATTAATTCCTATATTTTCATTTTTATAAAGTAAAACAACTAAAGGTGATTCCTCTTGTAAAATCATTTGAGCTTTTTTATAGTGTTCTTTTCTCTCTTCAGCATTAACACTTTCTCTTCCTAGCTCAACTTCTCTATCAAACTCTTTGTTAGTATAAAATGCTCTATTTCCTGCTCCACCATGAGAACTACTATGTAATAATGGATATAGTACAATATCTGCGTCAGATGTTCCTGATACCCAACCACCTATATATGCTGTATGCTCCCCTTGAGCAGTTTTTTGAATATAAGCTCCCCACTCAAGAGTTTCTATTTTCATATCTACTCCTATATCTTTCAAGTTAGCTTGAATAATTTGAGCAAGTTGTAATCTTATAGCACTGTCATTACAATATAGTGTAAAATTAGGATCTTTTACTCCTGATTTAGCAATTAACTCCTTAGCTTTTTCAGGGTTATACTCATAACCTGGCACCTCTTTAGAGAAGCCAAAAACATTAGGGTTTACTATTGATGTTGCTGGTTGTGCCATTCCCATAAATACAGAATCTGCCATTCCTTGTTTATTTAAAGCATAGTTAATAGCCAATCTATAATCTTTATTATCAAAAGGTGGTTTTGTAGTATTTAAAGTGATATACTCTGTTGAAGTAGTTGGTTTAGAAATTAATTCTAATTTCTCATTTTTTTCTACTATTTCAGAATCTATTGGTGATATAGCAAATGCAATATCTATCTCTCCTGTTTCAAGAGCTGCTAGTCTACTACTTGCCTCTGTTATAGATCTTATAATAAGTTTATCAATTTTCGGTCTACCTTCAAAATACTCATCAAAAGCTACAAGTTCTATCTTCTCTCCATCTCCCCAATCAACAAATTTATATGGTCCTGTTCCCATTGGTTCTATAGAGATCATATCATTTTTAGCTTTTGTATCCTTTTCATTTAATATAGCTGTTAATGGATGAGCTAAACTAAATAATAGAGGTGCTGAACTATTTTTTAGGACTAATTTAATAGTTGAATCATCAACAACTTCTACTTTATCAATAACTTCAATCATTATTTTACTTGCTGGTTTTTCCAACATTCTATTGATACTAAATACAACGTCATTTACTGTCATTGTATCTCCATTATGGAATTTTACATCTTTCTTTATCTTTATTACTAGCTCAGTAGGTGAAAGATACTCATAAGATTCAGCTAACTCAGGGACTATATTTCCATTCTCATCTATCTTAAATAGTGTATTAAAAATTTGTTCAGTTACAAAAAGAGCTGGAATCTCATTATACATATTAGGATCAAGAGTTTTTGGTTTTGATCCTTGTGATACTACTACAGTTTTTTCTTTAGGTGTGCTTACTTTCTCTTCTGTTTTTTCTGAAGAACAACCTAATAAAAGAAATGCTGTAGCTAAAGCAATAGCAATTTTTTTCATAAACATTCCTCCAAATATATAAAAATATAGTATATTAACACTAATATACTACTACTATCATCAAAAAATAAAAAATATATTTAATATATAATAATTATTAAAAATATTTTTTATATTACTTCTCCCAAATTTTCCTTAACTTTTCTACATAATTTAGAATATATTCTTTCTACAAACCATTTTTCACTTGATTTTTTAGAAATTTCATCTACCTTTATCCACTCTACTCCACTATTTTCATCAGGTTTTATTTGTAAATTCATTTTTTCATCTGCCTCTAATAAAAAAGTAAGGTTTAAATGAAGATGCGAAGATACATATTCTCCTCTTTTTTCGTGTCCAGCTACTGTTAAAATCTCAATAGAAAAAATATCTGTTGATAAAAATTTAACCTCTTTAACTCCACTTTCCTCTTCTACTTCCTTTAAAACAACCTCTCTTAAATTTTTATTTCCATCAGCATGTCCACCTAACCATGCCCAAGAATCATAAATATTGTGATATGCCATTAATGCCTTATCCCTATTAGTATTTATAATCCAAGCTGAAACAGTAATATGAGCTACTTTATTTTCCCTTGTAAAAATTTTATCACCACTTTGTAGCCATTGTAAAATAAGTTCTTTATCCCTCTTCTCCTGCTCATTAAAAGGTTGATATTTTCTTAACTCCTTTTCTAAATTTTCCATCCTTCCCTCCATAAAATCAGTTTTATATAAAAAAGCTGCTGCAAATTCTTAATTTACAACAGCAATTTCTTAATTACAATCTTTTTAAAATTTTAGCAAGTTGATCAGGGCAAGAAGTTCCTCTTCCTCTACAATCGATTCCTTCAAGTTTTGCTATAGCATCCTCTTTTTTCATTCCAAGAAGAAGATTTTGAAGTCCGTGAGTATTTCCGTCACATCCTCCAACAAACTCTATTTCAGTGATGTAACCATCATAATCTACAGTAACCCCAATTTGTTTAGCACAAACTTTTTCTGTTGAATAATAATGCATTTTTCCTCCTCATAAATCAATAATAAATATATATTAAAATATTCAAGTTATTATACAAAATTTTTCAATTTTTGTAAATATTTTCTAAAAAATATTATAAAATTTCCTATCTTTTTTTATATTTTTAAGATATTTTAAACCTTTTATCTCTTTCAATTGCTTTAATTTTTACTAATATTTTGATATAATATCTATATTATAAACTTTATATCCAAAAAGGAGGATAATTATGTTGAAAAAATTTTTAATTATATTAGCTGCTTTTTCAATTATTGCTTGTTCTGGAAGAGAAGTAGATATATCTAAAAAGCAAGAGAGAGGAGGTATAGTTTACATTGTAAATGAACAAAAACCTTTCTCAGGAGTTATTACTGGAAAATATGGAAATGGACAAGTTAAAATAAAAGAAACTTTTAAAGATGGTAAATACAATGGTGAACAATATACTTACTATGATAATGGACAAGTTGAATCAAAAGCAGATTTTGAAAATGGTGTAGCCAAAGGAACTTACTTTCAATACCATAGAAATGGAGAAGTTTCATACACAGGACAATTTATGAATGGTAAGCGTCAAGGGGAATGGAATAGATATACTGATGACAAAAAACTTATTCTTACTGAGTTTTATAATAATGGAACTCTTGAAGATGTAAAACAATATTTAGTGGATACTGATAAAGTTAAACAAAAAATCTTAGATTTCTTTAATTAAAAATTTAAGTCTATTGTAATAAAAAAATAGTACTATACTGTAAAATACTAATTATTTTTCAATAATTTTAGAAAATTTAAAAAATTTTTTCAAATTTTACTTGCATTTTTTAATTTTTAGATGTATACTCACATTAAATAAAAAAGCATCACAAAATTAAGATTAAAAGAGGAGGGAGAGAATATGTTACTACTTAACATAATATCATTTGTCATATGTGTCATAATAATAAGAGTCATACAAAGCTTGACTAAAATCTCATATGCCTATGATTATGTTAGGGATTAATTTTGCATATTCTTTAAACTATATAAGGGAAATAATAAATAAACATATTTTTTATCAATTTATTATTTTCTTGTATCCTTTGAGATAGAAGCAACCTAACAGGGTTGCTTTTTTTTATACCTATAATTGTCCAAAATTTAGGTATTAAAATTCTTTATTTTAAGTATTAATTTTAAATTAATTTTATAAAAATTTTAAAGGGGGAAATAATTATGAAAAAACTTACATTAATGCTTTTAGGAGTTACTTGTTTATTAACAGCTTGTGGAGGAAATGAAACTAAAGAGGCTGCTGCACCTAAGAAAGAGGAAGTTGTAAAAATTGGAGCTACAGCACCACTTACTGGTCCAGTAGCAATCTATGGAGTAACTGCAACAAATGGATCAAAATTAGCTATGGAAGAGATCAATAAAAATGGAGGAGTACTTGGTAAAAAAATTGACTTTATTGTACTTGACTCAAAAGGAGATTCTACTGAAGCTGTAATGGCATATAATAGACTTGTAGATGAAGGAATTGTTGCATTTATTGGAGATGCTCCATCTAAACCAAGTCTTGCAATTGCAGAGGTAGCAGCTCAAGATAATATGCCTATGATTACACCAACTGGAACTCAATTTAATATCACTGAAGCTGGTAAAAATGTATTCCGTGCTTGTTTCACAGACCCATATCAAGGAAGAATCTTAGCAAACTTTGCTAAAAATAATTTAAAAGCTCAAAAAGTTGCAATTGTAGTTAATAACTCAAGTGACTATTCAAATGGAGTAAGTGAAGCTTTCTTAGAAGAAGCTAAAAATCTTGGACTTGAAGTTGTTGCTAATGAAGGATACTCAGATGGAGATAAAGACTTCAGAGCTCAACTTACAAAAATTCTTCCTACTAACCCTGATCTATTAGTAATTCCTGATTACTATGAACAAGTTGCATTAATTACTACTCAAGCTAGAGAGATCGGACTTAAATCTACATTTATCGGGCCAGATGGTTGGGATGGAGTTGCAAAAACTCTTGATCCTAGTGCTTATGAAGCTATTGAGAATTCATACTTCACTAACCACTACTCATTAGATGATCAATCTGAAAAAGTTCAAAACTTCGTAAAAGCTTATAGAGAAACTTATAAAGAGGATCCATCTTCATTTGCTGCTCTATCTTATGATGCTGCATATATGATGAAAGCTGCTATTGAAAAAGCTGGAACTACTGAAAAACAAGCTGTTGTAGATGCTCTAAAAGGACTTGAATATGATGGTGTTACTGGACATCTAACATTTGATGAGAAAAACAACCCTGTTAAAGCAGTTACTGTATTAAAAATTGTTAATGGAAAATATACTTTTGACTCAATTGTTGAAGCAAAATAAATTTTAAAAATTAAAGGATGATAAAAATTTCTAACTAGTATTAAAAAATTTTTAGTACTGGTTAGAAATTCATCTATATATTAAAAAGGAGAGGAAAGAAAAAATGGAATTTTTACTTCAGATTATAAATGGATTACAGATTGGAAGCATCTATGCCCTTATTTCTCTTGGGTACACCATGGTATATGGAATTGCACAACTTATTAACTTTGCACATGGGGATATTATCATGGTAGGTGCATATGTTTCATTATTTAGTATCCCTATGTTTACTAAAATAGGTTTGCCCGTATGGCTTACAATGGTCCCTGCTATTATTGTCTGCATCCTCTTAGGAATGCTAACTGAAAGAGTCGCTTACAGACCTCTTAGAAATTCTCCAAGAATCTCTAACTTAATCACAGCCATAGGAGTAAGCTTATTGTTAGAAAATAGCTTTATGAAAATTTTCACACCTAATACTAGACCATTTCCAAAAGTATTTACTCAACCACCTATTTTAATAGGAGATCTTCACTTAAACTTTGGAACTGTGGTAACTATTTTAGTTACATTGACACTATCTATTGCTCTTCAATATTTTATGAAAAAAACTAAATATGGAAAGGCAATGCTTGCAACAAGTGAAGATTATGGAGCTGCTAAATTAGTAGGAATTAATGTTGATCACACTATCCAATTAACATTTGCTATTGGTAGTGGACTTGCAGCAGTTGCAGCTGTTTTATATGTAGCTGCTTATCCACAAGTTCAACCATTAATGGGATCTATGCCTGGTATCAAAGCATTTATTGCAGCAGTTTTAGGAGGTATTGGAATTCTTCCTGGAGCTGTTCTTGGAGGATTTATTCTTGGAATTGTAGAAAGCTTAACAAGAGCATATATCTCATCTCAATTAGCTGACGCAATTGTATTTTCAATATTAATTATCGTACTATTAGTTAAACCTACTGGAATTTTAGGTAAAAATATGAGAGAAAAGGTATAAGGTGATTGGGAAATGTCAAAAACAAAGATGCTTAGTTATATTGCAACATTTGTATTACTTACTATTGTATATATTATTTTAATGAGTTTAATCAATACTGGTATTATTTCAAGATACCAAACAAATATATTAACATTAATCTGTATTAATATTATCCTTGCTGTTAGTTTAAATGTTACTGTTGGTTGTCTAGGGCAAATTACAATTGGACATGCTGGATTTATGTCAGTTGGAGCTTATGCAGCTGCTCTATTTACTAAAAGTGGAATTGTAGAAGGGTTACCTGGATACTTTTTAGCTCTAATTATTGGAGGAGCTGTTGCAGGAGTAGTTGGAATCATAATCGGTATTCCAGCTCTTAGATTAAACGGTGACTATCTTGCAATTATTACCCTTGCTTTTGGAGAAATTATCAGAGTTTTAATTGAATACTTTGACTTTACTGGAGGAGCTCAAGGGTTACGTGGTATCCCTCGTTATAATAAAATCGAGATTATATTTATTATCATGGTTGTATGTGTAATGATGATGTTCTCTCTTATGACAAGTAGACATGGAAGGGCTGTTCTATCAATTAGAGATGATGAAATTGCCAGTGGTGCATCAGGAGTTAATACAACTTATTATAAAACATTTGCATTTACTGTATCAGCAGTTTTTGCAGGAATTGCAGGAGCTGTATATGCTCATCACTTAGGAATCTTAGGAGCTAAACAATTTGACTTTAACTACTCAATCAACATCTTAACGATGGTAGTTTTAGGAGGAATGGGAAGTTTTACAGGTTCTGTTCTATCAGCTATCGTTTTAACAATTGTACCTGAAATGCTTCGTGAATTTTCAGATTATCGTATGATTGTTTACTCTTTACTACTTATCTTAACTATGATCTTCCGTCCAACAGGACTTTTAGGACGTAAAGAGTTTCAAATTACAAAAGTTATTGAAAGATTTATGAAAAAAGGAGGAAATGTCAATGAATAACCTTGTATTAGATGCTAAAGATATTTCTATTACCTTTGGTGCATTAAAGGCTGTAACTGATTTTAACTTACAATTGAGAGAGAATGAGCTTGTAGGGCTTATTGGTCCCAATGGTGCTGGTAAAACTACTGTTTTTAATATTTTAACTGGGGTATACTCTCCAACTTCTGGAACATATACTTTTAATGGGGAAGTAATTAATAAGATGTCTACATATAAATTAGTAAAAAAAGGGCTTGCTAGAACTTTCCAAAATATCAGACTTTTTAAATATATGAGTGTTTTAGATAATGTTCTTGTAGCTAATAATTTCAATATGAAATATGGAATTTTAACTGGTATCTTTCGTTTCCATAACTATTGGAAAGAAGAAAAAGAGGTTAAAGCTAGAGCTTTAGAACTTTTAAAAATATTTGATTTAGATAAATATGCTGATATGCCTGCTGGGAATCTACCTTATGGGCAACAGAGAAAACTTGAAATAGCTAGAGCTATGGCAACAAATCCAAAAGTTTTACTACTTGACGAGCCAGCAGCTGGAATGAACCCTACTGAAACTGAAGAGTTAATGAAAACTATTAAACTTATTAGAGATAAATTTAATATTGCTATACTTTTAATTGAACATGATATGAAACTTGTTTTGGGAATTTGTGAAAGACTTATTGTATTAGATCACGGTAACGTTATTGCATCAGGTGACCCACATGAAGTTGTTAACAATCCAACTGTTGTTACAGCTTATCTAGGTGCTGATGATGAAGGAGATGAAGAGTAACAATGGAAAATCAAAATATGTTAGAAATCAAAGATTTACACGTTTATTACGATAATATTCACGCTTTAAAAGGAATCTCATTAAATGTTAAACAAGGTGAGATTGTATCACTTATTGGAGCTAATGGAGCTGGTAAAACTACTACTCTACAAACTATCTCTGGACTTATCAACTCTAGAGAGGGACATATTTTCTTTGAAGGAAAGGATATTACAAAGGAAAAATCACATAAGATTTGTGAGATTGGAATTGCTCAAGTCCCTGAAGGAAGAAGAGTTTTTGCTAAACTTCCTGTAAAAGATAACTTAAAACTAGGTGCTTTTACTGTAAAAGATACTCCTGAAAATCTTGAAAAAGATAGAGCTAATTTCTATAAAACTTTTCCAAGAATGTCTGAACGTAAAAATCAATTAGCTGGTACACTTTCTGGTGGAGAGCAACAGATGCTTGCTATGGGTAGAGCTATTATGAGTAGACCTAAACTTTTAATTCTTGATGAGCCATCAATGGGACTTTCCCCTCTATTTGTAAAAGAGATCTTCTCTGTTATTAAAAAGCTTAAAGAGATGGGAACTACTATTCTTTTAGTTGAACAAAATGCTAAAATGGCTCTTGCTATCTCTGATAGAGCCTATGTAATTGAAACTGGAAGAATTACTCTTGAGGGAGATGCAAAAGAGTTAATGAATAATCCACAAATTAAAAAAGCTTATTTAGGAGCTTAATTATTTTAAGACTATTATAGACTAAATTTTTATTTAGTTTATAATAGTTTTTTTATGATAGAATCTAAAAATATGTTATACTATATATCATAATTTTAGGAGGTTAAGAAGTTAAATTGAATAATTTTTATACTATTATGGCTATCGTTGGAATGCTACTAACAGGAGCTACTATTTTAAAAGTAAAAAATCTATTGGATATCTATAAAATATATAAAAATGATAAAAGTATAGAAAATAAAATTGATTTATCTAAAGGTATTATTAGATTGGAGATCTATATAATAGCTTTTGCTATGTATATCTACTATCTTTTTATAGCTTTAACTGTATAATCTAAAAAAGAGATTGGAATTTTTACATCCAATCTCTTTTTAATTCTATCTTCTAAATATATACCAACTCTTCATAATTAAAATTAGTGATACTTGAACTCCATATGCAACTATTACCCCTGTTAAATTAAAATAATTAATTAACTTAAATAGAGCTATCATATATATAATGTTTGCTATAAAGATTATCTTTGTCTCTACTTTTATATATCCCAAAGCTAAAAACAGTGGATGTATAGCTATAAATATAGTCCCCAATGATCTCATCAATAGATATAAGTTAATTTGAAATTTATAATCACCTACTAACTCACTAAAAAATCTCTCTAACAGATAAAAGCCAAAAATATTCAGACTTCCTATTATACAAAAACATATTACACTTAAAATTGATGAAACAACTAAAAATTTCTTCACTATCTCTCTTTTTTTATTCTCCCTTATCATCTCACAAAAATATGGGTAAAGAGTTTGATATATAGGAGTTCCTATTTTATCAAGTACAATGGCTATTGTCTTACATATTTTATATATTCCTAACTGCTCTAAAGATAGCATCTTTCCTATTAACAGATTATCAAAATATTGTACTGGAATATCCAAGCTAGAATTTATATTAGTCAAACATGTAAATTTAAAAAACTCTTTATCAAATCTAAATTTAGCCTTGAAAAATCCCAAAAGATTACTATTTTTTAAGACTAACATTGTATATATATTTATTAGCACTCCATTTAAAATATTAGTTGTCAAAAATATAAATATAAAATAATTCAGATTAAGCTTAAAGAAAAAACCTATTCCTAGCATAATAAAATTATAGATTGAAGTGATTATCCTTTGATTTCTTAAAAGATCAAATCTATTAAAACTACGAAGTACCCCAATAGGTGTCCCTTGAATATTAAAAAGAATATACAGAGAAAAAATTATCATTAAAAATAGCTGTTCCCTATTAAAATTATAGATCTTTCCTATAAATCTACTTCCTAAATTTAAAACTAAAAAAGCTATAAAAGCTGTTACTATATCTAAGAAATAACTAAATTTAATTAACTCCTTTAATCTTTCTCTATCTCCTTTTATCTCAGGAAAAAATTTAATAAATCCCTGCCAAGATTGAAAATTAAATACCCCATCTATTAATGCAACTACCCCTTGAATTAAAACTATATATCCATATTTTTCTACTCCTATTCCTTTAGTTATAAAGGATACAGAGATAATTGAAAATAGAGATGCCAAAGCATCTCCACTAAATATATTTAAAAAGTTTTTTAAAAGTTTATCTTGTAATATGTTTTTCACTCTATTCATCAAGCCATCCTTTAAAAATCTATTTTCTTATTAAGTTTCCTAAAAAAATTGCACTCTTTTACAAATCCTATAACTCTAAGTTTTATCAATAGATCTATCAATAATTTTTTTGCTCCCTTATAATGTTTAAATTCAAGGAAATAAAGTTTTTTTAGATCTTTTTTCTTACCCCAACTTTTTCCCCACCAATGAATCCCATAGGTGTTTTCTTTTATCTTGGAATAGATAAACTCCTCTGTAAAATGGTAAGGATAAAAATATTCTGGGGGATATAATTTTATATTACTTTCTGAAATTTCAACTATTCCATCACTAAAATTAAAACTATAACTTTCTTTTAAAACCTTTGTAATTATATCTGGACTTGTATAAATAGGCTCATTCCAAATCCTTTTATCATAAAATTTCAGTATCTCACCTATCAATTTATGATTTGCCTCTGCTCCTATTATCCCAGCACTTATTATATTTTTACTTTCCAAACCAATAAAAAAACTGTTATCTAAAAATGAGTCTAAAGTTTTTATTATCTGCATATCTGTATCAAGATATATTCCTCCATTTTCATAGAGAACTTTCATTCTAAAATAATCTGATAAAAATGCCCATAACTTTCTTTTATAGCACTCTTTAAGAAAACTATTTCTCTCAATTTCCTCATAAAAATTTAGGTTATCCTCATTCCACTCAATTATCTCATAATCTGGAAGTTTCTCTCTCCAAGAATTTATACATATATCCATAAGATTGGGTTTAGAATTTTTTCCAAGCCAAATATAGTGTAATTTTTTAGGTATCATCTTTGCCTCCTAAACTTAAAACTTAGGTATTTTTTGTACATTACTTATCTCTTTACCTAAACATCTTCTTAAAAAATTAGGAATAAAAACAGAATAATAGAGTAGTTGAGTTTCTATGTTTCCCTTTTCAACTTTCTTTAATTCTCTATATATCTCTCTGTATCTGCTATGTACTCTCTTCCAATCTCCACCACCATTATATCTTTTATATATAACAACTGAGTAGAAACTTAAAATAAGTTTAGCTAAAGTTTCCTTTCCAATTTTAGAATCAAGATTTTTATACTCGTTAAAAAATTTCTCACATATCTTCTCAAGAGAGACTATACTTTTTTCAGAAACTTTATTCATTATACTTCCTGTTCTCTGTCTGTAAAAATAGAAAGCTCTATCTATATATTTTACCCTTTTAGCTTTAAGATAAACTAATGGAGTAAACTCACTATCTTCATGAACAATCTCTTCATTAAACCAAAGATTATTCTTTATTAAAAACTCTCTTTTATATATATCATCTACAACCTCTTCTCTAAAACATTTAGGCTGTTGAAAAAGTTTTCCAAAAAATTCTATCCCTGTTACTACTCCAGAATTTTTTATTAAATCAGATCTAAAAATTGGGGCTCCAGTTTTTTCTGATGTATAATATCTCATATTCCCAACCATAACATCAAGATCTTCCATCTCTCCCTCTAAGAAAAACTTTTTATACTCTTGAACATCTATAAAATCATCACTATCAATAAAAGAGATATACTCTCCCTTTGCAACTTTCATTCCTACATTTCTAGCAGATGATAACCCACCATTTTCTTTATCTACAATAACTGTTCTCTCTGGATAACTTTGTTTAAACTCCTCCATTATCTCTCTACTTTTATCTTTTGAACCATCATTTACAAGAATTACTTCATAATCTATCCCATCAATTTTATATAAGCTATCTAAACACTCTCTTAAATACTGCTCAACATTATATATTGGAACAACTATACTCAATTGCATCTTATCACCTTACAATTCTAGAATCTTTTCTATATATATATTAATAATAATTTTTTCATCAAATTCCTTTAAAATTTTCTCTCTTCCAGCTACTCCCATAGCTTTTCTCTCTTCTGCTGAAAGATTGATAAACTTTCTCATTCCTTGAGCTAGATCTTCACTATCTGCAACTTTAACTAGATATCCTGTAACATTGTTTTCAACTATCTCTTTACAACCAGTTACGTTTGTAGCAATTATAGGCTTTTCCATAGCTGCCCCCTCCATCAATACCTTAGAGATTCCCTCTCTATACGATGGTAAAACTATACAATCTGCCTCTTTAATCACTAACTCTGGCTTATTAACTGTACCTAAGTAGTTAATAACCCCCTCAGCAACTAATTTATCCATATGTTCTTTAGTTACCCCTGATACAGCCTCTCCACCTAAAGCTCCTAAAAATTGAAACTCAACTTTCTCTCCATACTCTTTCTTTAAAATTCTAGCTGCCTCTTCATACTCTCTAAATCCCTTATCAAAAAAAGCTCTAGCAACCATTAAGAAAACTATTCTCTCATCTTTTCTATCCATAGGCATAGGTTTAAACCTTTCACAATCTGTTCCCTCACCAGGTAGAATAAATATCTTTTTACTATTTCCTATACCTGAATTAATTAGAGTTTCCTTATCATCACTATTTAAAACCCATATCTCCTTTGAAAATTTAAGAGAAAATTTATATAAACCTACTGCTATTTTTGCTATAACTCCACCTTTTACAAAAGAGTACCCAAGCCCAGTAAGAATTGCCACTGATTTTTTCCCAGCCATTTTTGCTGCTAAAGTTCCATAGATATTTGGTTTAATTGTATAGTGAAAAATTATATCTGGGTTCTCTCTTTTATATAATTTATACAGTTCTAAAGTTAATTTTAGATCTTCTATGGGGTTTATACCTCTTTTATTAAGATTGATAGAGATTGATTTTACTCCTGGTATAGCTTTTTCCATATCTATTCTTCCATCATCAGGAGCAACTACTACCACTTCATTTCCATCTGACACCAATGCTCTAATAACTCCAGCTCTAAAAATATATATATCCCACATATAATTTGCTACAAATAATATCTTCATATTTTCACCTTTTTAATATTAATATAGTAATGATAACTCTTTCCCATGCCCTTGATTTAAATATTTAAAAGACTCCACAACCATTTTTCTTCTCTCTTCAGCACCTTTATGCTCTAAAAAGATATTCTCATATTGATATAATTTTCTATTTCCTATAAAATTTATCTGATTATCCAATCTAAAATATGAAATTCCTAAAGCTAAAATTAAAACTCCTATTTTTATTGGCAACATATCTTCTAAATTAGCTAACATTGGTAAAATAAACCAATATGAATACACAAAAAGAATTCCTATTCTTAAAGTAAGCACTGAAAATTCTGCACCAAATAAAAATATAAATACTGATAAAAATAGGCTATTAGCAAAAATAGTTCCATATCTTTTCTCTGATAATCTATTTAGCATAAGAAATACTAAAATAAAAATAATTATTCTTTCTAAATAAAATAGTGTTACTCCAAGTGGAAAATAATCAGGAACTATTGAAATATATACTGATACTTTTTTACCAATACTTCCTGGCAACATATTTGCTAGACTTCCTATATTTTTTATTATCAACCTTTTATCCAATAGATAATAGATATTTCCTAAAATAAAAACTACAAAAATAAATAATCTATTCCAATTAATTTTTAATAAAAAGTACATTGGAAAATATATCAAAGAGCTTGAGTGAAAAAAGAAACCTAAAAGATTTAGTGCAATAAATGGCATTATCTTTCTATCCTCTATATATTTTATTGAAAGTATAAATAGAAGAATACTTTTTAAATTTCTTATCATGTCTATTTCAAAAGCTACTCCATATACTCCAAAATATATAAACAAAGCAAAAATTGGATATTTTGAGTATCTTTTAAAAATAAAATATAAAATTATAAAATCTATAAGTGTATTTATAAAGTTGAATATTAAATAATTGTCTGTAAATAATTTTATCCCTGCACAGTAAACTTGAAACCCTTTTTCAAATCCCCCTGCTATAAAACCATTTTTTACTAATTCAATTATATTTTGACTCTTCTCAAAACTTGGTATATAACTATACCAATCATAACCTATATAACCTCTTGTCCCGAAAAAAGCAACTAAAATTCCTATTAAAAAAATATAAATATTTCTTTTAAATTCTCTACTTTCACTAAAAATATCTATTAAACTTCCTACCCCAAGAATTATTAATATTATGAAATATAGATTCATTTATCATTCCCTCTCTAACGCTTTTTTATATAGTTCCAAATACTCCTTTGCACTATTTTCTATAGTAAATTTTTTACTTCTCTCTAAACATTTATCTGCTACTTCTTTATAAAGTTTTTCATCCTTTAATTTTAGAATAAGCTTTGCTAACTCCTTAGGATTATCATTAGAGCATAAAAAACCTGCTCCTCTAACCACTTCAGCAAGTCCAGGAACATCACTTGCTATTACAGGCTTATGTGATGCCATTCCCTCAACAGCAGTAATTCCAAACCCTTCAAAGAAAGAGTATTGAATTACAATATCAGCTGCTTTTAAAAGTTGAGGAATATCCTTTCTCAATCCTAAAAATCTAACTCTATCCTCTACTCCCACTTCTCTAGCAAACTCTTGAACATCTCTCTCTAAAACTCCATCTCCAACAAATACTACTTTGTACTCTTCAGGAAGAGATTTTAAAGCTGACACAACTCCCTTTTGATTTTTAGCAGCTTGAAATCTTGATACCATCATAAGAACAGTATCACTATTTTCAACCCCTATCTCATCTCTAGAAATGGGATGAACATTTTCAAAGTGGCTTAAATCTACTCCATTTGCTATTACACAATAGTTTTTTTCATCTCCACCTATCCACTCTTTCAAGCTTTTTTCAGTAGCTTCAGAGATGCTTACAATCTTATCAAATCCTCTAAAAACAAATTTGTCTATTAACTTAAAAACTATGCTATTTCTTCTTCTATTTGATGTACTATGCTCTGTTGTAATATATTTTCTCTTTCTATTAAAATCCAATATTTTAGCAAATCTTGTCCAATATTGAGCATGTACAAGATGAACATGAACTATATCATAGTTCTCTTTTCTTATCTTTTCAGCTATTGCAAAAATATTTAAAGGAGACACCTTAGAATTATATTTAGAAACACTTACCTTTATTCCTCTTTTTATCAAATCCTTCTCAAATACAGAGTTAATATCACTTAATATCATTAACTCTACATCATATCCTAATTTTTTTTGTAACGGAATAAGTTCACTTAATAGTTTCTCTGCTCCCCCCAATTCTAAAGAAGTTATAATATGGAGTATCTTCATCTTTTTCCCCCTATCAGTTTAAAATATTTACTTTGAAGTAACCTTATAAAAAATTTTATCTTATTTTTAAAAGGGATATTGTATTTTAACATCTCACTGTAATAACTTTCAAAACCTCTAGGATTATTTCTTATTAAATTTAAAAAATTATTTGTGTAACCATCTTCAAGATATTCAAAATAATATATTCCTTTATCTATATATCTCATCTTATATTTTTCACCTATTTTTATCCAAACAGATGCTTCTGGAACAAATTTTTCTCCTTCATAAACTTTAAATGGATTTTCCCTTAAATATTTTGTTCTAAATACCTCGGCTTTATCTCCATCTATTCCAAGTTTATATACTATCTCAATAGGTGTTGAATCTATACTATATTGAGGATAAGGTTTTCCTGTTATCTCTCCAGTAGCAATATTCATCTTTCTAAATATCATTCCACCTATATTTTTTGGAAGTTTCTCCCCCTCTGAAATTATAGTTTCAACTGCATCCTCTGTAATATAGTCATCACTATCTACTATAAAGAAAAACTCTCCCTCTGCAAGTTCTACTCCTCTATTAATAGCCCTCATCTTTCCAGAATTTTCTTGGTAAACATATATAATATTTAAAATATTCTCTTTTTTCCAATTTTCTATAAGCTCTTTTGTATTATCAATAGATCCATCATCTACTACTACCCATTGAAAATTTTTATTGCTCTGTTTTTTTAAACTTTCATACAACCTAGAAAGTGTATCTCCTCTATTATATGCAGGAGTAAAAATAGTTACTTCCATTATTATCTTCCTTTACCAAATACAACTGTTTTAAATGTTAATATCATAATAACTAAATCTAAATATAGGCTATGTTGTTTTATATAGTATAGATCATACTCTAATTTTCTTCTTGCATCTTCAACACTAGCTCCATATGGATACATTACTTGAGCCCAACCTGTAAGCCCTGGTTTTACCATATGTCTTAAATTATAATATGGTATCTGCTTTTCTAGTTCCTTAATAAATACCATTCTCTCAGGTCTTGGTCCAATAAAACTCATTTCCCCTTTAATTACATTTATAAGTTGAGGAAGTTCATCTATTCTTGTTTTTCTCATTATATTTCCAAATTTAGTAACTCTTGGGTCATTTTTTTGAGCCCATTTTGCTCCATCTTTTTCAGCATCGTTTCTCATACTTCTAAACTTATGAACTTTAAACTCTTTTCCATTTTCTCCTACTCTATCTTGACTATAAATAATAGGTCCAGGACTCTCTAATTTTACAATAATTGCAGCTATTCCCATAATTGGTAGAGTTAAAATTCCTATGATAAATGCCATAGTCATATCAAATATTCTTTTTATATTTGTTTGTATGTGACTGTGAAGAATTTTAAATCCATAAGCTTGAAGTAGCCACTCTTCATCTATAAACTCAACATCAATTTTAGCTTCATTTTCAAGCATATAATCTGAGTAACTTTTTACCTCTACTCCTGAAAGTTTTAGATTTAAAATCTCTCTCATCTCTTCTTTTGTTAGTTTTAACTTTGTTATTATTAAAATTCTTATGTTCTTTTCTTTTATAAAATCAGTTAAACTACCTTTTCTCTCTGCTTCATCTATATACTTATACTCTGGGAAATTAACTAAACTTTCAACAATTCTATTTTTCATCTCTCCAGTTCCATAAGTAGTCAGATTTTTAATTTTAAACGTAACTATACTTATAATTGTACTTATAAATACTTGTGATGCTGTAAAGATAAGGAAAAAAGGAATAAGCCCAAAATCCCAAGCATCTATAAACCAGATAAAAAATGCTATAAAGTTTAATAGAAAAATTATCACATAACCTTTATTACTACTTTTATATCTGATAAACTCCATATTATCTGTAATATAAAGCCCTAAAATAACAAAGCCAAACACTCCTAAAGAGTAGATAGGAAGTCCTACTTCATAAATAAAAAGATACCTACATATATAAAATGTTACCCCTAGCAATGCTATATATACTAACTTTAATACTGTGCTCTTCTCTTGTTCCATTCTCTTCTCCCTCTCCTATCTCTCTTGAAAAAGCTCTATTCTCTTTCCAGATAAGATACTATTATCTTCAAAACCATTTTTATCATAATATAATCTTGCTTTGAATAACTCATTTCCACTATCTTTTCCTATCTCTGAAAAAACTCCACTAGGATATACTTTATCACTGAAACCATACACATAAAGAATGTTATTTTTCTTCGGTAGATATTGGTTATTTCTAAATAAAACACCATTTTTCCAGTTTTCATCTAGTTTAACTCTATTGTTATCTTGAATATTAACTATCTTTCCAAGCATATCAAATTCAAATATCAAATCATCATCATATGCTTCCCAGTTTCCATTTTCATTTCTATCTAGTAGAGATTTTTTTATAACTGGTGAAACTATAAGAATATATCTAATATTTCCATTTGAGTCAAAAATAAATGGTAGTGATTCTTCACGAGTATTAAATGAAACTAGGTTCATTCCACTTTCAATACTTCCATCCACTCTCTTTTCTATTACTATTGCAGGTAGAGCATCATTAATTATTCCTGTTTCAATCTCTACACTTTTTTTCTTTTGTATCTCCCCATCATTTAATCTGATAGTTACATTGTTTTTAGTTTTAGGATATAATCCTATAATCTCTATCTCTCCATTCTCTTTTATCTTTGTTTTATAAGTGTAATTTTGACTGTTCTCTCTTCCCTCAATAGTTACACTTACATCTTTTCCAACAAATTCATTTTCCACTTTTACTATTGCTGAAAGAGGTGTTCTTCCATATGGATTCAATTTTATAAAAGGTGAATCAAAGGTATAGTGATTACTTCTATACTGTTTTTCAAGTTCAACAGAGTTATTTTTATCTAAAAGATAAAACTCTCCATAAGATGCCATCTTTTTATACTCTATTCCATCCATATTTTTTCCAATAATTGTTTTCAATTCTGGAGATACTCCACCTATACTTTCAAGTTTTTTACTTAATAGTAACAACTTTTTCATATCTTCAAATATCAGTTTATCATTGAAGAAGTTTTCTTCCCCCTCTTTTAACTTTGCAATATCCTCTTTTTTAAACTCTAAAAGAGAAATTAACTCTGCATCTCCTGTAAGTATTCCATTTAATTTTTCAAGCTGCTCTCCAGTTAAATTTTTTACAACTTTATCTATTTCAGGATTTGGTATTAATTTTACTATTCTATCTCTTATTTTTAAAGTTTCAGGTATATTCTCTTCATTTTGTGCTATTTTGTTATAATCAAAATTTGGATAGTTTACCTTTAAAAAATCTTTCATCTCTACTGAAAGAACTTCTATCTCTTGAAATCCTTTACTTATGTTTAATATTTCCATAGCTTTTGGATAATCTATATCCCTTGAATAATATATATCTGTATTATATTCTTTATCTCTATTATTTAAAGCTTCTAATACATCTGGTGTTTTTAGTATCTCTTTTAAAATTTCTAACTTCTCTAAAGAAAGTTTATCTAATAACTTTATAAACTCCTTATTATTTAATTGTTTTTCAAACTCTTTTTTTAATCTTTTACTTTGATTTTCCTTATATGTTATAGAAAAGGTAGGACTATTCTCCATTCTATTCATTATTTTTCCCTTTGAAAGATATAAAACTACCCCTACTCCTATTATAAGAAGTGAAGCTATAAGTGTTATTTTTTCCTTCCTATTTATTTGCATGATTATCTCCTTTTTCTTTCCTTTTCATTGAAACCCTATCTTAATATTATAATAATAATTATAAAGAAAATCTAGTTATATTTTTCTATAATAAAAAATATAATTATTTTAGCCCTATTTTAACATAATTTTTTCCGTTTTTTAACATTGATTTTTTTAGTTTCTATACTTTTTTTGTTGACTAACAAAAAATAAAAACGACTAGAAATAATTCCAGCCGTTTCATTTTTAATTAATAATTTTTCTTTCCTACATTCTCAGCTATTTTTACAATAAGATCTCTAGCTTTTTTCATTGATTGAATACAGATATATTCAAATCTTCCATGGAAGTTGTGTCCTCCTGTAAATAGGTTTGGACATGGAAGTCCTCTGTAAGAAAGTCTAGCCCCATCTGTTCCTCCTCTAATAGGTCTGATGTTTGGTGCTATTTCTAACTCTTCCATTGATTTTTTAGCTAGATCTATTATATGCATAACAGGCTCTATCTTTTCTCTCATATTGTAGTAACTATCTTTTACTTCAATCTCTATCTTAGCATCTTTATATTTTTTAGCTAGATATTGAACTGCATCTTTAATGATAATTTTCTTTTCATTGAATTTTCTCATTGAGTGATCTCTGATGATATATTCCATCTTAGTATTTTCAACTGTTCCTGTTAATTCATCAAGTAGGAAGAATCCTTCATAATTTTCAGTATGTTCAGGTCTTTGATCACATGGTAACATAGCATTTAATTCCATTGCAATCATAATAGAGTTGATCATACTATTTTTAGCAGATCCTGGGTGAATATCTCTACCTTGAATTTTTACTGTTGCAGAAGCAGCGTTGAAGTTTTCATATTCTAGCTCTCCAAGCTCTCCACCATCTACTGTATAAGCAAATTTACAATCGAATTTTTGAACATCAAATAGATCTGCCCCTCTTCCAATCTCTTCATCAGGAGTAAATCCAACTTTTATAACTCCATGTTTAATCTCAGGATGCTCTTTTAAATATTTAATAGCTTCTATTATCTCAACTATTCCTGCTTTGTCGTCAGCTCCTAAAAGTGAGCTTCCATCTGTTACTATAAGATCTTGTCCTATATAATTTTTCATATGAGCAAAATCTTTAGGAGAAAGAACTACATTCTCATCAGCATTTAATACTATATCTTCCCCATTGTAATTTTCTACTATTCTAGGTTTTACACCTCTTCCATTGTATGAAGGAGCAGTGTCCATGTGAGCTATAAATCCTATTGCAGGAATATCCTCATCACAGTTTGCTGGTAATGTTGCCATAATATAACAGTTTTCATCTAAAGTTATATCTTCCATTCCTAATGCTTTTAGATCTTCAACTATAACTTTTGCAAGATCCCATTGTATTTCACTACTTGGACAAGCATTGCTTTCTGGATTAGAGTCTGTATCAATTTGTACATACTTTAAAAATCTTTCAACTAAACTATTCATCACTAACATCTCCCTATCTATATTTTTAGCTACTTATATTCTAATATGAAATCAGATTTATTTCAATCAGTTATTTTAGTTTTCTTCAACAACTGCTTCTAATTTCTCCATCTCTTCTTGCTCTTTTTGTAGATGTTTTAATGTTTTCATCTCCCTCTTTATTAAAATAAATGTAATCACTGTTGATATAAAGTCTGATGTAGGTGCTGCAAACCAAATACCTGTCAAACCAAATAATCTAGACATAACTATGATACATGGAATCAATATAATTATCTGTCTTGATAAACTTATAAACAAACTTAATTTTGGCTTTCCTACTGCTTGGAAATATACTGATGAGATTATTTGGAATCCTATGATTGGGAACATTATTGTATTTATTCTCAATCCAAATGAAGCTATATCTAACAATGCTTTTTCTCTTGTAAAGATAAATATAAAATATTTTGATAAAAGTTGTATTACAAGGAAGTTAAATATACATATTATACTAGCTCCTAGTATCGCTTTACGAAGTGCTTCTCTTACTCTTGCATAAAGTTTAGCTCCATAGTTATAACCTAAAATTGGTTGTAACCCTTGGTTAATTCCAAAGATAGGCATAGCTAAAAATATTACTATAGCTTGAATTATTGCCATTGCTCCTATTGAGTTATCCCCACCATAGATTTTTAATGTATGGTTAAAAGTATAGTTTACAAGGCTTGATCCCAATTGTAATGCAAAAGGTGCTGATCCCAATGCCATTATATTTTTTATTCTCTCCCATTTCAATGGTAGATCTCTCACATATAATTTTAAACCACTAAACTTAGATTTGAAGTAATAAATTGTCCATGCTGCTGAAATATATTGAGATATAATTGTTGCCCAAGCAGCCCCTGAAACTCCCATATCCATACCAAATATAAAGATAGGGTCAAGAACTATATTTATAATCGCCCCTATCAATAGAGTTACCATTGACATTTTAGGGTTTCCATCTGAACGAATACCTGCATTAGCTACATACCCTACTATTGTTGCTGGGAATCCAATAGCTACTATTCTCAAATATTCAATAGTGTATCTAGAAGTATTTTCACTTCCTCCTAATTTATCAACTAATCCTTCCATAAAAATTAAAACTAAAATTCCTATTATTGTTGAAACAATAGTTCCAAAACAGATTGCATTTCCTAAATAATGCTCTGCTTCATCTTTTTGTTTCTTTCCTAAATTTAAAGATATATTAGTTGCTCCCCCTAGCCCTATTAAAACTGCAAATGCAAATACAAAAATAGTAACTGGGAAAGTTAACCCTACCCCTGCTATTGCAAAATGTCCTACATCTTTTATATTTCCTATATATATTCTATCTACAATACTATAAAGAGCATTAACTAGCATCCCTATTATTGCTGGTAACGAAAACTGAATTAACAGTTTCGTAATCTTTTCACTTCCCATAAATTGATGTTTATTTTTCATTTACCCTCCCATTATTCCCAATTTTCTATAAGTTTTGACATTATTTTTATAAACATTTTTCTCTCTTCTTCGTCAAGAATATTTTCTACTCTATTTTGAAATATATCTGATACTTCAAAAATAATATTTAAAATCTCTTTTGCTTTCTCTTCCAATTCTAAATATGTTACCCTTCTGTCTTCTTCACACACTTTTTTTCTAAGGTATCCCTTTTTCTCTAACTTATTTACTAAAATAGTAACTGTTGACTTGTCCTTTGAGATTTTCTCTGTAACCTCTTTCATTGAAAGAACTTTAAAAACATGCAGTATTATAATTATTCTTATATGAGAAAAACCTAACTCTGTTATTCCTCTTTTCCTCAGTTGTTCATCCATAAAGCATCTATTTTTATGGTACAACCTTGCAATACTACTATAAAGTGTATTCTCTAATTTCCTTTCTTCCATTTTATCACCCATAGAAAAGCGTAACATATAATTAGTTTTATGTCAAACTATTTTTTACTACTTATACAAATAACTTTAAACTATAATATTATATCTAACTAAATTTATTTTTTCTTATGTATCGTTAGATTTTGACAAAGTACCTTTGTTATTTGTGAGTATTAGCCAAGCTAAGTTATCAAAACTTATATTTTAAATATCAGCTAAATTCCATGTCAAAGAATAAAGAGAGAGTAATACTCATCTGACTATGGGGATCGCAGAAGTTCCATTCTTCCACTTCTGCATCTCAAAAATAGTAGTCACTAAAGCTCCTCTATTTTTGGAACTCGACTTCGTCTCAAACACGTCGGAATTTTTAGCGTCAGATTTCGTAACTCTCTCTAATATTCTTCTCCAAATTCCATTTTAGCTGATATTAGAAAAAACTCTAATTAAGAAAAATATATTATCCCTAACATCAAGTTGACGTAATTTGGAAGTGAATATTAGAAGCCCTCAGCGAAATGAAGTTAAGAAAATGCAACGTGTTTGAGCGGAGCTTGCGGAGCGAGTTTTGCATTTTCAACGGAATGAGCAATAGGGATTCTTTATTCACTGACATGGAGTCAAATTGATGTTAAAAATTATAAGTTTTGTAAACGTAAATTAGAATGATAAATTATAGTTTTATCATATTAAAAAGAAAAAACTACATTCTAACTTTAAATAAAGTTTCAAACGTAGTTTAATCTTAATCTATTTTTTATTTACTATTTTTTCTCTTTTTCCTCTGCTTCTTTTTTATCTAAATATGCTTTTTGAACTATCTCAATTACTTCAAGCATTTTCTTTTGAATATGAGCATATCCAACCTCTTTAACATGAGGTAAATTACAATTTGAACAATCTTTTATTCCATGAGGTGTATATTTAAAGTTTCCTCCACAATTTTCACCTAGCATATATAGTGGACAGTAACAAAACATACAGTTAAAATCTTCAATATTTTTCATTTGGTGACATGGAAAAAATTCACAATCTTTGTGGTGGATAAATTTATAGTTATTCATAAAAAACCTCCTAGTTTTAATTTCTATACTTTAAATATACCCTTTTTACAATATTAAATCAAGAAAAGTTTTCTATTATTACTCTTTTATCTAAAAAACAGATGCTTTATACATTTTCTTTATAATGTTTCAGGTAAAATCTCTATCTTTTTTTCTCTATATATTATATCCCCATCTTTTAAATAAAATTGAACTGGATAGATCTCTACTCCTGTCTTTATTGCTTTATAAAAAAGTTTTGAAAACTCTAAATCTGTTTCATACTTAGGTCTAAAGCTTTCAGAATCTCTAAAAACTAACAGTAAAACTGCTGCTCTATCTCCATTTTCTTTGATTTTTATCAGCTCTTTTAGATGTTTTTGAGCCCTTGTGCTTGGGGCATCTGGAAACATTGCAACTTTATTTACTGAGAGAGAAACTCCCTTTACTTCAACCCAAATCTTTTTTCCATCTTTTTCTAAAAGATAATCAAGTCTACTATCTTCATTTTTTACCTCTGCTGTTATACTATCTATTTTTCCAAAAGGTGAAATCTCAAGATCTTTTAAAAAGTTTTCTGAAATATATCTATGATAAGCAGAGTTAATTAAAATATCCTCTCCATCATCTGCTTTTGCTGAAATCAGATCCCAATCTGTTTTTCTCTTACTTCCCTCTTTAGCCTTTTTTAAACTAACTTCATTTCCTAAAAAAAGTAGCTCTTTTATTCTCCCAGAATCATGGACATGGCAGATAACTTCCCCTCTATCTTTTAACTCTACCTTTGCTATAAATCTATTTGGTCTCTCTAAAAACTTTCCTGCTTCATCTATTCCAATCTTATAAATTAGTTTTTCCATTCTTTTCTCCTAAAATAAAAAATTGGCTAAAACTGTTATAACGATTCTAGCCAATTATTTTCTAATTATTAATATTTTCCATCTGCTAAATCTCTAAAATTAACAGCTTCTAATCTCTTTACAAAATCATCCTCTATACTTTTCATAACTCTGTGGATTCCACAATTTCCACCTCTTAAAGCACAACTTTCAGGTGATTCCATACAATCTTTTAAACAAATTTTTCCCTCTATTGATTCAATAGCATCTTTAAGAGTTATCTCTCTACCATCTCTTTTTAATCTGTATCCCCCTCTAGCACCTTTAAAGATAACTACTAAATCAGCTTTCTCTAACTTTTTTAAAATTCTTAAACTAAAAAGATGAGGTATATCCTCTTTTTCAGATATCTCATTTGAAGATACAATTCTATCCTCTCCATTTTTAGTTAAGTATAGAAGTATTCTAAATGCATATTCTATCTCGTTTTTTAATCTCATCGCTTTTTCTCCTATAATACCTTCCTACATTTTATAAAACATATTGCAATTATAGCACATTAAGTAGGTAATAACAATATTTTTATTGATATTTTAACTTATCTCCCTTGCATTATCTACTTTTTCTCCTAAAGCTGCTTTTATAGCAACAATTGCCACTTCTAATTGATCTAAATCTGGCTCTTTAGTTGTAATTCTTTGAAGTGATAGCCCTGGGAATGCCACTAACTTCACCCAACATCTATCTAAATGGTTACTACTATATCTTTGAATCTCATATGAGATCCCTGCTATTACAGGCATCATAATAACTCTTAATACAACCTTTATAATTATTTTTTGCACCATATCTTTAGGTACTGGCAATATAAAATCCATACATGAAAAAACAATTATTGAAATTAACATCACTATTAAAAGAAAACTTGTTCCACATCTAGGATGTAGTGTAGTAAACTTCTTAGCATTCTCTGGTGTCAACTCCAGTCCATTTTCATAGGCATATATAGATTTATGCTCTGCACCATGATACTCATAAACTCTCTTTACATCCTTTGAAAAAGATATTACCCATATATAAAATATAAAGAATACCAATCTCAATACAGCTTCTAAAAGATTTGAATGAATCTTATTATTGCTAAATACAAAACTTCCAATTAAAGATGGAATCACAACAAATAATCCTATTCCTAAAGCTAAAGATACAACTGTTGTCATAACAGCTTCCTTTTGAGTTATTTGCTCTTCCTCTTCAACCTCTGATTGATTAGCTGAAAATGTAAGCTCCTTTATCCCCATAACAAGTGCATCAAAAAGTGAAACTGCACCTCTTACAAAAGGTATCTTTGCTAATTTTCCCCTATTCGATGAAATTTTCGTTTTCTTGTATACTATCTCTCCTGAGGGTTTTCTTACTGCTGTTGCTAACCATTGAGGACTTCTCATCATAACTCCCTCAATTACAGCTTGCCCTCCTATACTAATTTTCTCTACCATCTTGCTCCTCTCCAAAGACTATTTTTTTAAAATAACAAATGTCAAGTCGTCCACTTGTTCATAGTCTCCTCTAAAATCAGTTATCGCTTTTAAAATGCTCTCTTTTATCTCTTCAGGTTCTCTATCTTTATTTTGATATACAACCTCTTTCAATCTATCAATTCCAAACATATCTTTATTGCTATTTTCAGTTTCATTTATTCCATCAGTATAGAAAACTACAATATCCCCATCATTTAATTTTAATTCCCCATGTCTATATGAATACTCTTTAAGGAATCCTATTGCTACTCCTTTTACAGTGTGTAATTCAACTGTATCTGTTTCTGCTCTATACACTACAAGAGGGTTATGCCCTGCATTTGAATATGATAAAATCTGAGTTTTTCTATTATATTTACTGTGCATCATTGTGATAAACATATCCTCAGTTATATCTGGATATATCAGTCTATTTAACTCATTAAGATTTTTTTCTGGCTCCATATCAGCAGTTATCATCAATGTTTTTAATACCGATCTTCCCAATGCCATCAAAAATGCTGCTGGTACTCCCTTACCACTTACATCTGCTATTGTAATACAACAGTTATCCTCATCTACCACTGTATAATCGTAATAGTCTCCTCCAATCTCCTTTGCTGGTTCAAAGAAGTTGGCAATTTTTAATCCGAAGATATCATCAATATTTGCTGGAAGAATTTTCTTTTGAATTCTAGCAGCAACTTCAAGCTCATTGGACATTCTCTCTTTTACAAGAAGAGCTGAATAGATTTGAGCATTATTTATTGCAATAGAAACTTGAATTACCAGTGCTGATATAGTTTCTTCATCTATATCAATCAATTTATTTCTATCTTCTATTACATATATAACCCCAAGTTCTTTTCCCTTTACAACAAGTGGAGAGATAACAACAACCTCGTCATCTCCAACAGCAAATCCCTTTGAAAGATCTTCGTAAATTCTCTTATAATCAGCTCTTGTAAACTCTTTTATCTCATCTTCACTAAAGCTTATCTCTCCTCTAAATCTTATAGCTCCCTTTACCCTTCTATTTTTCAATTTTCCATTTTCCCAAAGGTAAAGTGATATTCTCTTTGCTCCTGTAAGTACAAAGTAAGCATCTAAGATGATATTTATTATCTTATCCACCTCAAGAATTGAAAGAACTGCCCTTGATAGAGAGTTAAGATTTGATAGATTCTCTACCCTTCTTTCAAGAATATGGTTACTATACTCCAACTGTGTAGACTTAGTAACAAGAGCATCATATGTAACCTCTAACTCTTTTCTATACTCTCTCAACTCAACTATTGAGTTTTCAAGCTCTAACTCCTGCTTAATTATCTTATTTAAAGTCTCTATATACTCCTCTTTTAAAACTTCTGGAATATCTTCTAACTCCTGTCTTGCCCTAAGACTAGTCAATATTCTTATAATATCTTTAAAATTTTCTTTCTCCTGCCTCTTTAAAATATAAAAGAAAAATATTGTAAGCAGACAAAGAAAAAACATGTACAACATTAGTTAATCCTCCATTGATTTCCCTCTTCTTTTATATTTAAAATATCTCTAGGTACATCATCTACTTTTACACTTGCTTTTCTATTATCTCTTTTTTCTGGTGTTACTACTTTAAATTTTAACATATCCTTTATTTTAATATCCTCTTCATCTTCAAATTTAGATAGCAAACTTTTTGGATCTTTTATCTCTTCAACTTTTACTCCAAATCTATAATCTTTTACAGTATCTACATCTGTTCCCTCTACAAGTAGTATCTTATTTGGAATAATTCTTGGCTCTCCACCTGTTTTTAAAATAATGATATTTGCTTTTATATCATTCTCTTTTCCAAATGTATCTTTAGTATAGATAGGGAATCCCTCTGCTCCTGCTTCAACTATATTTTTTTCATCTACCTCTAATATAAAATCTTTTGCTATTGGATAGAACATTTTTGAAGTTAATTTTCTCTTATCAAAAACTTCAGATACTATTCTCATTTTGTCTAACTCTGTATAGTAAGCATACTCATCATACTCTCCAGCTCTTTTTAAATAATCAAACCAGTAGTAGACTTGTTTATTTAAGTATTGTTGAATAGTTCCTGCATTTGTAGGAAAATCTATCTTTATTTTAGAATCAATAAGTTCTTTCTCTTCTTGAGTTAGATCAGAGGCTGGTTTAAAGAAAACTTTTTCACTTTCTCTTACCTCTCTAATTCCAATATTTCTAATATCTTGATAAAGTTCATATGGAATAATAATATTCAAATCTTTTTTATGTGCTATCATTTTCCCCATAAGTATATTCAGATTATCAAAAAATAGATCTTTTTCCTCTACTGTTTTAGGATAATCTAGTTTATAAGCTTTTAAAATATATTCCCCTCTTGATAATCCATTGTTAAACTCTACTATTTGGCTTTGATCCCTTCTAGCAACTACACTTTGACAACCAGTTACTATAAAAGCTATCAAACTTAAAAATACTATTAGAACTTTCTTCTTCATACTTCCTCCAAATAAACTATTTTTTTAATTTTTCTAATATATTCTCTGCAACTTTTCTAGGAACAAACCTAGTTAAAGATTCTATACTTTCATTTTTTATTCTCTCAATAGAACCAAACTCCTTTAAAAGAACTGTCTTTCTCTTTGTTCCAACACCTTCAACATCATCTAATTCTGATTTTAAAACCCTTTTGCTTCTCAATTTTCTATGGTAAGTTACCCCAAATCTGTGAGCCTCATCTCTAACCCTTTGAAATATTTTAAGAGCCTCTTGATCTTTAGAAAATATATATGGCTCTTTCTCACCATATTTATATATCTCCTCTTCTCTCTCTGCTAAACTTAAAAGATCTGAGATTCCATCTTTTCCTAACTCTCTCAATACCTCTCCAGCTGCATTTATCTGTCCAATTCCTCCATCTATTAAAATTATATCTGGAAATTGACTCTCCTCTAATTTTCCATAACGTCTAGTTATTACCTCTCTCATCATCTGAAAATCATCTGGAGTATCTTTACAAGTTATCTTAAATTTTCTATAATCTTTCTTTGATGCTCTCCCCTCTATTGAAACACTCATTGAAGCAACTGCATCTTTTCCTTGAGTATTTGATATATCAAAACACTCTATCTTTCTTGGATATCTTGTAAGTTGTAAAGTTGTGTATAACTTATATAATCCCTCTTCAACTACACTTTTCTTTCTATAATAACTTTCTATATCTCTTTCTAAATTCAATTTTCCCATTTCAAGTAGCTCTTTTCTTCTACTTTTAATCTTTGGAAAGTGAAACTCTATCTTTCTATTTTTTAGCTTTTTTAATGCCTCTAATATCTGCTCACTCTCTTTTTCATACTCACTTTGAAAAACTATACTATTTGGCAATGAATGTTTTGTATAAAATGATAGGATCACAGTTTCTAATACATTTTCATATATTTTATCCTTTAAACTTAAATTTGTCGAGATTTTTCCTAAAATTTTTCCATCTCTTACATTTAAAACACAGATAAAGACTCTCTCCTGTTCAATTCTCAAATTAAATATATCCTCATCCAGCTCTTTTCCATATTCAGTTACTTGATTATTTAAAATGGTTGATTCAATCTCCTTTATCTGCTCTCTATAAAGAATAGCATTTTCAAACTCCATCTTCTCTGAAGCTAAACTCATCTTTTTATTAAGTTCTTCAACTAACAATTTCCCTTGCCCTTTTAATACTTGCTTTGCCTGTTCTACAAATGTATTATACTCTTTTTCCCTCTCTTTATATACACAAGGTCCTATACACATCTTCATATAGTATTTTAAACATGGTCTAGGATATTTCTTATTCATATCCCTTGTACAATCTCTAAGTTTAAATATCTTTACAAGCAACTTTTTTAACATCCATCCCCCCTGAGGATATGGACCAAAATATATTCCTGACTTTGTATCTAATGCCTTTGTTGTTCTTATAACTTGAATATTTGGAAATTTTTCCTTGCTAATTTTTATATATGGATATGTCTTTTCATCTTTTAATAGGATATTATATTTAGGCATATATTTTTTTATTAAGTTGTTTTCTAAAATCAGAGCATCTACTTCACTATTGCAGATTATAAATTCTATATTCTCAATATTCTTTACAAGCTCTTTTGTTTTCTCACTCTCGTGCTCTCTATTAAAATATGAAGACACTCTATTTTTTAGATTTTTAGCCTTTCCTACATAGATTACCTTTCCCAGATTCTTCATCAGATAAACTCCAGGATTCTCAGGTATCTCTATCTTTTTTATATCTATCATAAAATTACCAGTTCCTTCTCTCCTTCTCACGATGGCTAATATATACATTTAAACTTTCCACTTTTGAAAGTTCATTGTGCAATAATCTAGCAAAAGTTACAGAACGATGTTTCCCACCACTACAACCTATTCCAACAGTAAGATGTTTTTTTCCCTCTTTTATGAAATTAGGAATTAAAAATTTTAGCATGTTTAATAATCTTTCAGCAAACTCTTGAGAGATATCATATTTCATAACATAGTCGTAAACCTCTGCATCCTCTCCAGTTTTCTCTCTAAGTTCCTCTATATAATATGGATTTGGTAGAAATCTTACATCAAAAAGTAGATCTAAATCAATAGGTATCCCATATTTAAAGCCAAAAGATTGAACATGTATATTTATCGCCTTTTCATGTGAATCTATCATTAAAATCTCTTTTAATCTCTCTGAAAGTTCTTTTGGTTTAATATCGCTTGTATCTATTATTCCACTTGCTCTCTCCCTAATTGAAGCCATAATTTCACTTTCTTTATTTATACTTTCTAACAATGTAGCTGCTTCTAAAGGGTGTTTTCTTCTTGTCAAATTGTATCTATTTAAAATAACTTCATCTGATGCTTCAATAAATACAAGAGAAAACTCTACTCCTGCTCTTTCTATCTCATCTAGCAGTTTAAAAAACTCTTCTGTCACTTTAAATGAACGAATATCTATTCCTAATGCTAATTTTTCTATTGAAGTATTTACAAAAAAGCTGGCTACCTCACAAGGTAAGTTATCTACAACATAATATCCCATATCTTCTAATACATTTAAAGCCGTCGTCTTTCCTGCACCACTCAATCCACTTACTATAACAAACTTTTTTTTCTGCATAATTTCACCATTCTTTATATTTATTTAAAATTCTTTATAAAAACACTTATGCTTTATTATATCACAATTTTTCTAAATAAAATATTTTTCTCTTAAAGAATCTATATATTTTCTGAAACTATACATTATTTTTTATTACTTGACCTTTTTTTGAAATAAAATATTCTAAACAATTTGATTTTTATTCCTTTTATAAAAAAATACACCCTCTATCTTAGATAACTAAGATTTTAGGTGCAATATATAAACTATACTAATCTTTTATCCTGCCACTTTTTACTTTTCCAACGAATTAAAACTCCTATTCCTCTACACCATTCATCTAAAGCATTAGCAATCCAAATACCTACAAGCCCTATCTCTAATTTTACTCCTAAAATATTTGAAAAGGGTACTGCTACTAAAAATATAGAGCTTATTCCTAAAATCATTGGATATTTTATATCTCCTGCTGCATGTAAAGAGTTTACAAGTAATATATTCAATACTCTTCCTACTTCTAAAAAAATCATAATTGGAAATACAGCTAAAGCTATCTCTATAACTTGTTTATCTTTTGTAAATAGAGATATTATACTTGTTCTAAAAATAACTATAGTAACAATAACAATTAAACTTAATCCCATAGATATTTTTAAACTTTTTAATCCCTTTGTGTAAGCTTCTTCTACTTTTTTAGCCCCTACTAAATGTCCAACTTGAATAGCTGTACCCTGCCCTAAAGCTATTGAAAATGTCAAAGCAAATCCAGAAATTAGCATTAAATATGTTCTAGCTACTATACTATCTGTTCCCATTGTATTTATCATTGTCATTATTAAAAGTTGTCCCATATTCCATGCAAAGTTTTCCCCTGCTGCTGGCACTCCTATTACAACCATTTTTTTTAATATATCTTTTGGAAATCTCTTCAAATATTCTAGTTTAAATCTAAAACTACAACTTTTCTTCAGAAATATAACTGCTGCTATACATCCTATCCCCCTTGAAAAAACTGTGGAGATTCCTACACCTAAAACCCCTAATACAGGTGCTCCAAACCAACCAAATATAAAAATTCCATTTCCTATTATATTTAAAATATTTACCCCTACATTTATATAGAGAGCTAATTGAGTATTTCCATGACTTTTTTGAATAGCACTACAAGTCAATGTTATAGCTTGAAATATACACAACCCTCCTACGAGTTTTATATAACTCTCTCCTAAATTAGTAAGTTCCAAAGGAAGTTTCATTTTTATTAAAATATATTTCCAAAATATTAAAAATACTCCTCCCATCACTACTGACAATACTGTATTTAATGAGATAGCAACTGTTATTAACTCATTTATTTTTTCTTTTACATTAGCTCCTAAAAATTGAGCACAAATAATACTTGTCGCCAAATTAATAAAACCAAATATCATATTTTGAATAGTTAAAATTTGGTTTATACCTCCAACAGCACCTACTGCTTTATCACTATAATAACCTAGCATAATTGTATCTATATTTCCAACTATCATAATTAATAGCAATTCAAAAAATATCGGAATAGCAAGAGATAACAAGTTTTTTTCTTTTATATTTTCCATTTTATCACCAATTTTATTATTAGAATTATAAAATTTTCTCTTTTTTTATTTTGTTGTAGTTTTTTTACAACTTTATAAAGAGATATGAAAAATTATAGCATACTTTTACTTTTTGTCAATATCTCCTTTTCATATTATTATATTAAAATTTTAATTAATAATTTATTAGCAATAAAATAACTCCAGCGAAAAAATCACTGGAGTTACTTGAAAATTTATTTATTTTTTCATCAATATTATTTGACACAGGTCCAATAAAAAAACTACCCCTAAAATTTTAGAGGTAGTTTTTTTAATTATATTACATTCTATCTAATGTTTTAATTCCTAATAGAGATAATCCCTCTTTAATAGTTTCTCCTGCTACTTTAGCAATTAGTCCTCTTGAATATAGAACATCATCTTCTTGATTTAAGATAGGACAACTATTGTAGAAACTATTGAATTTCTTAGAAAGTTCAAATAGATAATCTGCTATTATATTTGGTTTAAATGATTCAGCAGCTTTTAAAACAACCATTGGGAATGTTGCTATATGATCTGCCAATGCTCTTTCCTGTTTGTTTTCTATTTTTATCTCTTTAGAGTAATCAATCTCTTTTCCTTCAGCAGCAGCTTTTCTTAAAATAGATTGAATTCTAGCATAAGAGTATTGTAAATATGGTGCTGTATTTCCTTCAAAGCTTAATATTTTATCCCATTCAAATATGATTGGACTTTGTCTATTTTGAGAAAGGTCAGCATATTTTATAGCTCCCACTCCTACAACTTCAGCAATTTGATCTTTTTCCTCTGCTGATAGATCAGGATTTTTCTCATTTACTATATCATAAGCTCTTTTCTTTCCTTCATCTAGAAGTTGCTCTAATCTAATTACATTTCCTTTTCTTGTTGAGAATACTCCATCAGCAAATCTCATAATACCAAACCAAATATGATATTTTTCAACATCCCAACCAAGCATCTCTGTTATTTTAAAGAATTGTTTAAAGTGATCTTGTTGTCTTTCATCTGTAAGGTAGATTAATTTATTTACATTGTAGTTTTCTCTTCTAAATTTAATAGTAGCTATATCAGATGTCGAGTAAAGGAATGCTCCATCTTTCTTTTGTACTATACATGGGAATAGGTTATCTTCTTCTGGGAAGAATACAACTTTTGCACCATCATCTTCTACTGCTAAACCTTTTTCTACAAGCTCATCTACAACACCTTGCATCATTGGGTGATAGAATGATTCTCCATAGTATGTATCAAAGTGTACATCAAGTCTTGTATATAATTTTTCATACTCATCAAGAGATACTTTTATAAACTCTTTCCAAAGAGCATAATTTTCTTCATCTCCATCTTGAAGTTTTTTAAGCTCTAATCTTGCTTCCTCTTCAAGTTCTGGATGCTCTTCAGATTGTTTTGTAAATTCAACATATACTCTTTCTAGCTCTTCAATAGCATTTTCTTTGTAAGCTTCTTGATTAAGCCATCTTCTATATCCAATAATAAGTTTACCAAATTGTGTTCCCCAATCTCCTATGTGGTTATCAGCTACTAAATGGTATCCTAAATATCTATATATTCTAGCTACTGAATCTCCTATGATTGTTGATCTTAAATGCCCAATGTGCATTCTTTTAGCGATATTTGGAGAAGAGAAATCTATTATTACATCTCCATCTCTATTAAGAAATGAAAAATCATATTTCTCATTTCTTGATTTTTTTAGTAATTCTCCAAGATATTCACTTTTTAAAAATATATTAATAAATCCTGGTCCTGCTATTTCTAATTTATCTATTACATTATTAGGCTCAAGATTATCTACTATCTCTTGTGCTATTGCTCTAGGATTTTTTCCTATAATCTTAGAGTTCATCATAGCAAAGTTTGTTTGAAAGTCTCCAAATTTCTCATTTGTAGCCACAGATACTTCAATTTTCTTTGTTTCTATATCACCATATACTTTTTTTACTGTAGCTTCAAAAATCTTAGCTATCTCTCTATCTATAACCTGCACTCTTCCACCTCTTCTTTTTATTTTTTAAAATAAAAAAGGGACATGAAGTCCCGAAAGAATAAATCCAACCTACCGCCTCCAGTGTAGTTTTAGTCGCCAAAACCAAAAGTGGTAGTCAGTTATCTATAATATACAGAGTCCGTAAGTAACTTAAGCTTTAAGCAAATCGTGACTTTGCTGAGCTATTATACACAGCGCCAACCCCATGACGACATTAGGCCCAAAACCTCGTGAAAATAGCAAATAGGTCAGAAACTCTTATTCTTATACGAGAATTATATCACTTTTTTTATTTTTTTTCAATAACTTATATTAATTTAATGTAAATTTATTATTTCTCTTCCTCTTCATAAGTAGATTTTAAGTGTAGTTCTTCTAATTGATCTTCATCTACTATTCCAGGTGCTTCTGTCATTAGACATTGTCCTTTATTTGTTTTAGGGAATGGAATAACGTCTCTTATTGAGTTTTCTTTTAACATTACCATTAACCATCTATCTAGTCCAAATGCAAGTCCTCCATGAGGTGGTGCACCATATTTAAATGCATCAAGGAAGAATCCAAATTTAGTTTTAGCTTCTTCTGGTGTAAGTCCTAATCTATCAAATACTTTAGATTGAATTTCTGGATTGAAGATTCTAATTGAACCCCCTCCAATTTCAAATCCGTTTAATACCATATCATAAGTATTTGTTCTGATATTTTCTGTTTCTCCATTTAAGAAAGCTTCTAAGTCTTCATCTTTAATTGATGTAAATGGATGATGTTCAGCTTTATATCTTTGTTCCTCTTCATCATAAGCAAACATAGGGAAGTCAACTACCCATAGGAATCTAAACTCATCTGGATTGATTAAGTTAAATTCTTTTCCTATTCTTGTTCTTAATGCTCCTAAAGCTCCATATACAACTTTTGCTTTATCAGCTATGATTAAGATAATATCTCCTTTTTCTGCTCCAGTTCTTTCAACTATTGCATCTAATTCCTCTTTAGTTAAGAATTTAGCTATTGGAGAATTTACTCCATCTTCAATTACTTTTATATGAGCCATTCCTTTAGCTCCAAAGTATCTTTTTGCATGTTCTTCATATTCTCCTAATACTTTTCTAGAGAATCTTTCTGCACCTTGAGGAGCTACTATAGCTTTAACAATTCCTCCATTTGCAACTGTTTCTTGGAAAGCTTTAAATCCACAATCTTTAACTATATCAGTAAGATCTTTTAATTCTACACCAAATCTTAAATCTGGTTTGTCAGAACCAAATCTTCCCATAGCTTCAGCATAAGGCATTCTTTCAAATTTGTGATCTACTGTTTCTCCTGTAATAGCAGTAAATACATCTTTAGCTAGTCCTTCTATTGTATTCATAACATCATCCATAGTTACAAATGACATTTCAATATCTAATTGAACAAATTCAAATTGTCTATCTGCTCTTAGATCTTCATCTCTAAAACATTTAGCTAATTGGAAATATCTTTCAACTCCACCAATCATTAAAAGTTGTTTAAATAATTGAGGTGATTGAGGTAGAGCATAAAATTCTCCTGGGCTTATTCTACAAGGTACTAAGAAGTCTCTTGCTCCTTCTGGAGTTGATTTAGTTAATAATGGAGTATCTATATCTAAGAAACCATGTTGGTCCATGTAGTTTCTAATAGCCATTATCATTTTATGTCTCATTTTTAAATTACGTAACATTCTTGGTCTTCTAATATCAAGATATCTGTACTTTAATCTGATATTTTCATTTACATTGTCATCTACACTTGAAATTTGGAATGGTAAAACATCACAACTATTTAATACAGTTAGTTCTTTAGCAAAAACTTCTATATCCCCAGTAGGCATATTTGGGTTTTTACTTTGTCTCTCTCTTACCTCTCCAACTATTCTTATTACAGCTTCATTTTTTAATTTTTGAGCTTGTTCTACTACTTCTTTTGGTGCTACATCTATGTCAAAAATTACTTGAGTTTTTCCCTCTCTATCTCTCATATCTACGAAAGTTAATCCCCCAAGGTCTCTTTTTGTATCAACCCAACCAGAAAGAATTACTTCTTGACCTATATTTTCCTTCCTTAGTTCACCTAAATTATGAGTTTTGTAAATCATACTATCCTCTCCTTAAATTTTAAATCTATTTAGATTTTTTTATTATCTCCATTGCTTGTTCAAAAGGCATCTCTTCTTGAGTTCTATTTATAAAATCTTTTAATAGAACTACACCTTTATTTATTTCATCTTCTCCAGTAATTATACAGTATTTTACTCCAAGCTTGTCAGCTTTTTTCATATGAGATTTCATACCTTTACTATTGAAGTCTATATAACTTTTTATTCCTTCATCTCTAAGATCTTTCGTTATTTTTAAACTATAATCTTTTGCATTATCACCAAGCCATGCTATATATACATCTGGACTGTTGCTAGGGTATTTATCTAATAGCATCATCATTCTCTCTACCCCTGCTGCAAATCCAACTGCTGGTATATCTTTATCTCCTAGTTGTTTTAGAAGATTATCATATCTTCCTCCACCTAATACTGTTCCTTGTGCTCCTAATTTGTTAGTTACAATCTCATAAACAGTACTTGAATAATAGTCAAGTCCTCTTACTAATTTAGGATCTTCAACATATTTTATTCCAAAAATATCAAGATATTTTTTTACATTTTCATAGTGTTCTCTCTCTTCTGGTGAAAGTGAATCTATTATGCTTGGAGCATTTTTAGTAAGCTCTTTACACTTATCAACTTTACAATCTAAAACTCTTAATGGATTTTTTTCCATTCTCATTCTACAATCTTCACAAAGTTCCTCTTTTAGTGGTTCTAAGAAAGAAAGTAGTTTCTCTCTATATTGAGTACGAGATGCATTTGTTCCAACAGAGTTTATATGAACTTCTAGATCACTTATACCTAATTTTTCAAGTAAAGTATAGCTCATTGCTATAACTTCAGCATCTAAAATAGGTGAGCTTTCTCCTAATACTTCTACCCCAATTTGATTGAACTCTCTTTGTCTTCCAGCTTGTGGTCTCTCATATCTAAACATAGAACCATTGTAATAGTATCTTGTTACATCTTCCTTTCCATAGATTCCATTTTCTAAATATGATCTTACAACTGATGCTGTATTTTCTGGTCTTAAAGTAAGGCTTCTATCTCCTCTATCTTTAAAAGTGTACATCTCTTTTTCAACTACGTCAGTTCCCTCTCCAATTCCTCTTTTGAAAAGATCTGTTTCTTCAAAGATTGGAGTTTTAATATATGAATATCCATAGCTTTCAAATGTATCTTGTGCTACTCTTGAGATATAGTTATATTTTACAGCCTCTTCTCCAAAAATATCTTTTGTTCCTCTTACTGCTTTTATTAGCTTCATCCTTTTACCACCTCATAAATTATTTTCCCCATAATTTTTCCAGTTTTTCTTTTATCAGTTTCTCATTTTTATTTTCCCCAGGTATATAATATCTTCTTTTCTTCTCACTATAATTCTGTTTCACAAAATTTCCAGCAAAATCATGTGGATACTTATACCCTTTGTTATTTTGACATATATTTAATGGTACTTTCTCAAGATCTCCATTTTCTATATCTTCCAACGCTTTATTTATTCCCATGTAGCATGAATTGCTTTTTGTAGAGATAGCTATATATATCACTGCTTGAGCTAAAATAATTCTAATTTCTGGCATTCCTATCCTTTCACTTGCTTGCATAGCACTATTTGCTATAAGCATAGCCTCTGGATTTGCCATTCCTATATCCTCACTTGCATGAATCATAATTCTTCTAGCTATATATCTAGGATCTTCTCCACCATGTAGAAGTCTAGCCAACCAATATAAAGCTGAGTCTGGATCACTTCCACGCATACTTTTTATCATTGCAGATATAAGATTATATTTATCCTCTGCCTTATGATAGGAAGATTGCCTCTCTCTAAATATCTGTAAAACTTCTGAATCTTCTAAGTCGATACAACTATTTTTATAAAGCTCTAAATAGTTAAGTGCTATTCTACTATCCCCTTGAGAAATATCCAATATACACTCTACTATCTCATTAGAAATATCTATACCTAAATAATTTATCCCCTTTTGTAATATCTTCTTTATATCCTCTCTATTTAAAGATTTAAACTCAAAAATCATAACTCTTGAAAGTAAAGCATTATTTAAACTATAATAGGGATTTTCAGTTGTTGCTCCTATAAGAGTCAGCACCCCTGATTCACAATAGGATAACAGTGCATCTTGTTGCATCTTATTAAATCTATGAATCTCATCTAAAAAAAGTATAGTCTTTTTCCCATAAAATTCAAGATTTTTTTTAGCTTTTTCAACAATCTCTCTCAAATCATTTAAACTAGCTACTGTTGCATTTAAAGTTTCAAAATTGCTATCTAAAGTTTTAGAGATTATCTCTCCCAATGAACTTTTACCACACCCCGGTGGTCCAAAGAATATGCAATTTGATATTGTCTGCTTCTCTATAAGTTTTCTTAAAATGCCACCTTTTCCTAAAATTTTCTCCTGCCCTATAAAGTCATCTAAAGTAGTTGGTCGCATTTTTAAAGCTAATGGTTTTACTTTTTCATAGTTATTTTCAAATAGATTCATTATATCACAACCATAGATTATTTTTTACAAAAAAAGCGTATTGAAGAACAATACGCCTCATACCTTCTATTTTACTAAGTATAATAAAAGTGCACTGACTATAAACAGTACTGCAACTACTTCTGTTGCTTTAGCTAAAGGCCCACCGTCTTTTGATACTCCAAACACAGTATTTGATGCTCCCATTCCCATGCTTGCTGACATTCCGTGGCTCCTATCAGGCTGGATAAGTACAAGAATTATCAAGGCTATAGCAAATACAAAAAGCATTAATGTAAATAATGTTTCCATAAATTCCTCCTAAAATTCACTCCCATGTTTATTAATACATTAAATTATATCATAGATATTTAAAATATTAAAGATATCTTTTATAAGATTTAATTTATTTTTATTAAATTTAAAAGAGCCCTCATTTAAGAGAGCTCTAATTTCACTATAATAATTTTGCTGCTATTTCAGCTAGTTTAGATCTTTCACCTTTTTTCAAAGTAATATGTCCAACAATCTCTTCATTTTTCAATCTATCAGCCATATAAGTTAAACCATTTGTATTTGAATCTAAATATGGGTTGTCTATCTGTTGAGGGTCACCAGTAAATATTATCTTAGTATTTTCCCCAGCTCTTGTAACAATTGTTTTTATTTCTAATGGAGTTAGGTTTTGAGCCTCATCAATTATTATAAGCCCTCTAGGAATACTTCTTCCTCTAATATAAGTTAACGCCTCAATTTTTAAAATTCCCATTGCCTCTAAACCTTCAACAACCTTTTCTCCAGTTTTATCATCTTTAGCTTCACTTAAAAAATCTATATTGTCAAAAATTGGTTGCATCCATGGTTTTAATTTTTCCTTTTCACTACCTGGTAGATATCCAAGATCTTTACCCATAGGAATAATAGGTCTTGCTATTAAAAGTTTTTTATATTTTTTTCTCTCAACTACTTGCTCTAATCCTGCTGCAATAGCTAAAAGAGTCTTTCCTGTTCCTGCTCCTCCAACTAAAGTTACAACTTTTATATTTTCATCAAGTAATAGATCCATAGCAAATCTTTGCTCATCATTTCTTGCTCTTAATCCCCAAGCACTACTATCTCCTAGTAAAAATTTTTTAATTTTTCCATTATCATATCTTCCAGTTTGAATATTTCCACTACAATTTAATTTAAAGAAACAGTTAGGAGTAGGGACAATATCATCTCTTCCTAAATCTTTAAAATCCATTTTTCCACTTTTTTCATATTGTCCAAATGTTTTGCTATCTACTTCAACTTCAAAGAACCCATCATAAAGTTCCATATAGTCAACCATATCAGTAGAATAGTCCTCTACTTCAAGTCCTAAAGCATCAGCTTTAATTCTCATATTTATATCTTTAGTAACTATTATTACTCTTTCATTTGGATGTTCTTTTTTTATTCCCAATGTAACAGAGATAATATGATTATCCATTACATCTTTTCTCAATACTTCTGGTAAAAGGCTCATATCATTTTTTATTTCTACTCTAAAAAATATATCATTCTTTAATTCTACACCTTTAAATAGGCTTCCTTTTTTTCTAATCTCATCTAATACTCTTGATGCCATTCTTGCTTGTATTGCAGTATTCTGATTTCTCTTTAACTTATCTATCTCTTCAATTACATAGATAGGTAAAATAACATCATTTCCTACAAAATTATAAATACAATAAGGATCGTGAATAAGTATATTAGTATCTAACACAAAAATTTTTCTCATAGAATCAGCCCCTTATTAAAGCAATTTTTATGCAAAACTTTTACTTTTATATAATAATGTACTAGATTTTTTTAGATTTTCCTCTTTTTTTCACACCTATTTTTTCTTCAATACTTCCTTTATTACTTCCATTGCTGCTATTGTTCCCTCAGCAACTGCAACAGTTACCTGTCTTACTACTCCAGATCTTATATCTCCAGCTGCATACATTCCATCTACATTAATTTTTAAACCATCTTTTGTTACAATAAACCCATGATTATCTAAATCAGCTATTGTTCCATACATCTCAGCTTTACTTTTAGTTCCTAGATATAGAAAAGCAAAGGCAGTAGAATAATTTTTTAACTCTCCATCTACTTTTACATCAACACTTTCCACATACTCATTTCCCTTTATTTCTACAAGTTCAGCATTATATATTATCTCAACCTTATCTGAATTAGCAAGAGCATCAAACACCTCTTGATTACATTTTAATTCAGAAGCATTTACAAAAATTCTTATCTTTTTAGCAAACTTTGTAAGGAATAGTGCCTCTTCTGCAACCTCTTCTCCCTGTCCAAATAGAGAGACTTCCATAAACTTTGTAAAAGCACCATCACAAGTTGCACAGTAAGAAACCCCATTTCCTAAAAGTTCCTTTTCTCCCTTAATTTTTTTATTATCACTATTTCCAGTTCCAGTAGCAATAATAACTGTCTTTCCTCTAAAGTTTCCTTTATCAGTTTTTACAATCTTGTTTTCTTCTGAATAAACATCAAAATCTAACACAGTTGCATCTACAAAATTAGCTCCAAATCTCTCTGTTTGCTCTTTCATTAATTTATATAGATCTTTTCCTGAAATTCCCATAGGAAAACCAGGATAGTTATCTACTTTATGAGCCATTATTAAGCTTCCAGTCTCTTTTTTTTCTATTATTAGGGTATTCAGTTTAGCTCTACTTGTATAAAGTCCTGCTGTTAGCCCTGCTGGACCTCCTCCAACTATTATAACATCATATACCATTTTTGCCTCCTATTAGATTAACCCTTGCATAGATAAAAACTTCTTCTCTTCTCCGATAGTTGTTTCATCACTATGTCCACTATATACTCTTACATCTTCAGGTAGTTCACACAGTTTTCTAAGACTTTTAAATAACATATCTCCACTACTTGTTGGAAGATCATATCTACCATAACTTCTTCTAAACATTGTATCTCCAGAGATTAAAATTTTTGATTCTGGACAGTAGAAACTTTTTGAACCTATTGTATGCCCTGGAGTATCTATAACTACAAACTCTCCAATTTTATCTCCATCTTTTACTACATTATAAGTTCCATCATATACAAAATTTCTACCTGTTATATATACCATTAGGTTCAATTCACCCTCTGTTAAAAATGCAGCTTCCTCTTTTCCAATATATACTTCTGCTTCTGGATACTCCTCTACAATTTTATTAAGCCCTGCTATATGATCCCCATGCCCATGAGTTAAAACTATATATTTTAATGTAAGCCCATTTGTTTTTATAAAAGTTGTCAATCTATCTATATTTTCTCCACCACAATCAAAAAGATATGCCTCTTTTTTCTCATTCCATGTTAAATAACAATTTGTCATCATCGGTCCTAAATAAAATGTTTTTATATTCATTATTCTTGTTTCCTCCTAACAATTTCTAGTACTATCTATCTTTAATTATACTTTAACTTCATTACTTTTGTCTACTTAATTTATTTTGTAAGATTTACTTAAACATTAAAAATTCATACACTATTTCTCAAATTTGTTGTATAATTTACTGGTAATTAAATTTTTGGAGGTAAAAAAATGAATATTGTTTTACTAAACCCTGAGATTCCATACAATACTGGAAATATAGGTAGAAGTGCTGTTTTAACTAATACAACTCTACATCTTATTAAACCCCTTGGTTTCTCTCTTGATGAGAAGCAATTGAGAAGAGCTGGATTAGATTATTGGCATCTTGTTGATTTAAAAGTTTGGGAATCTTATGAAGATTTTATAGCTGGTAACCCTAATGCTACTATCTACTATGCTACTACTAAGACAAAACAAAGATATAGTGATGTAAAATTTAAGAAAGATGATTTTGTAATATTTGGACCTGAATCAAGAGGTATTCCAGAAACTATTCTTAATGCAAATAAAGAAAAGTGTATAACTATTCCTATGATTGATATGGGACGTTCTCTAAATCTTTCTAACTCTGCTGCAATTATTCTTTATGAAGCACTTAGACAAACAGATTTTGAGTTTGGTGAGTAATATGTTATTTAATAAAATTCATCATGTAGCTATAATAGTTTCTAATTATGAAATATCTAAAAATTTCTATGTTAATATTCTAGGTTTTAAAATTTTAAAGGAAACATATAGAGAGAATAGAGATTCATATAAACTGGATCTTATGGTAGGAGATAATTATCAAATAGAGCTTTTCTCTTTCCCTAATCCTCCTAAAAGAGTTGATTCTCCAGAAGCTTCTGGACTTAGACATCTTGCTTTTGAAGTTGACTCAATTGAAAAAACAGTTGAATATCTTAACTCTAAAAATATTATAACTGAACCAATAAGAATAGATGATATCACTGGAAAAAAATTCACCTTTTTTAAGGATCCTGACAACTTACCATTAGAAATTTATGAAAAGTAATATTAAAATTAATATGGGGATGATCAAATGAGTGTTGAAAGTGTAAAAAAATTTTTTGAAGATAATAATTTACCATTAAAAGTTGAAGAAACTATTGGAGATACTGCCACTGTAAAAAGTGCTGCTGAAACTTGGGGTATTGAAGAGGATGAGATTGCTAAAACTATGGGATATAAATTAAAAAGTGGAGAGTATATTCTTATTCTTTCTAAAGGAACTGCTCGTCTTGATAACCAAAAATTCAAAGGCATCTTTAAAGAGAAAGCAACAATGATACCTAAAGATGAGGTTTTGGAAGCTACTGGACACCCTATTGGTGGAGTTTGTCCCTTTGGATTAAAATCACCTTTAAAAGTATATCTAGACAAAACATTAAAAGAGTTTTCTATTGTTTATCCTGCTGGTGGTTCTGATCTCTCAGCTGTAAAAATCAGTGTTGATATGTTGGCAGAGGTTACCAATGGAGAATGGATTGACGTTTGTAAAGATGAGGAGAAATAAAAAAAGAGAGTTCATATTTTGGACTCTCTTTTTTTATAAATCTGTTCACCCTAGAAACGAAAGTTTATAAACTATCATAAGCGTAAGCAATATCATAGCTTGTATAGAATAACTATTCTCCATCCCTTTCCTCCAAATTTATAAAATCCTTAATAATATTATACCACATTTTATTTATCAAGAGTAACTTTTTTTGTTATATATTTTTTTAAATTATCTTTTATTTTCAATAACTATCTTTCTTTTATTGTTTTATTCTAAAATATTTAAAAGTATTTTCCCATCAGAATAAATTTATTGCTTTTTTTCTAAAAATTTGTAAAATATAAAATAGGTGATATAGCATGAAGAAAATTAAATTTTTTATTATAATTTTTATTATCTCTTTTTCTAATATTTTTGCTGATAATTGGATTGATATTTCAAATATCCACGAGTATGATGGATTAATCTATTTAAGAAATAACAGTATCCCTTTTACAGGAAAAGTTAAAGATGAAAAAGATAGACTTTACTACAAAGATGGAAAACCTAATGGAAAGTGGATAACATTTTTTCAAAATGGTAATATTAAATCTATTGAAAATTGGCAAGATGGAAAACTTAATGGAAAATATATTATTTATCAAGAAAATGGAAAAAAAGTTATGCAAACTAGATATCTAAATGGAAAGGATAATGGAGAATACTTTCTTTTCCATGAAAATGGTATGCCCCAAGTAAAAGGTAGTTTTAAAAATGGAAAACCTTGTGGAATTTGGAAATACTATAATTCTAGTGGGAAATTAAAAGGTAAAGCAGATTATACTAATTAAATTTTCTGAGATTATTTGACTTTTTTATTGTTTATATATATAATATAAGTGAGGGAGGATTTATTTAAATTATTATTATTTTTTAACAGATATTAAAGGAGGGTTCTGTATGAATCTTGTATTAAGCAAAATTTTTGAAACTTCTGTACTAGTATCTCCTAAAAAAGCTACTCAACTTTGTACTATGATAGCTAAGAAAGTGAAAAATGGTGATGAAGTAGTAATAGATTTTCACGGTATAAAAGCTACCACATTAGCGTTCTTATATGTTTTATTTTCAAATGTAATTAAAGAATGTGGAAAGGATGTTAAAAAAGTTATTTCTGTAATAAATGCTTCTAATGAATTAAAAGAAGAATTTAAATATTTCAAACAAAACTACAAAGATCTTTGTGATAAATTTTCTGATCTAGATGCAGTTTTAGCATAGGAATAAGTTTACTTTAGCCTTGGAGAAATCCAAGGCTATTTTAATGTAGAATTTTATTCTTTTTGATTTTTTTAGATATTTTAAATAAAAAATCTACTATAAATCAATTTAATAATTTACAGTAGATTTTTACAAAAATTCTAATTTACTTTATTTACTCTTTCATTTTTATCTCTTTCTTTTAAAAGATTATCACAAGTAAAGATAAGATCTGAGTGATATCTCTGATAGATTGTTGTTCCATCTCCCCATACTCCTGCTAATCCTTTTTGTCCAGCTCCAAATACAGGTTCTCTTGCTCCATCTATTTCAGGATTTACATATTTTACAAACCATCTTTCTAATCTCATTTTCATCTCTTGAAGCTTTTCTCTACACTCTTCTTTATCAATTAAATTTTCTCTCTCATCTGGATCATCTTTTAAATTATATAATTCATGTGGTCCAAATGGATATCTATGAATATATTTCCATTCCCTATTTCTTATCATTCTAACTGGTCCATATTCATCAAATACCACTACATCATTTTCAAGATCCTCTTCTCCTGTTGCTAAAACATTACAGAAACTTTTTCCAGGCAGTGGTTTTGGTGCAGTATACTCTACCCCTACATACTCTAAGATAGTTGGTAATATATCATAGTGACTGTATAAACTTTCTAAAACCTTTCCTCCTGAAATATGGTTTTTATGACTTATAATTGTAGGAACTTTTACTGAACTTTCATACATATTTAATGGTGATGTTCCATTTCCCTTACCAAAAATTCCATGATGTCCCATACTCATTCCATTATCACTTGTAAATATTATTAAAGTATCTTCTAATATTCCTAACTCTTCAAGTTTTTCTACTACCTTTTTAACTCCTAAATCTACACCAGTAATAGCTCCAAAATATCCTCTTAATATTGCTAATCTTTCCTCTTCTGTTCCTTCAAAAGTTTCTCTTATCTTCCAAGGATGATAATCTTCTCTTGGACAACTTTCAAATTTACAATCTTTATATAGATCTAATAGTTCTTTTGGGTGGTGCTCCTCACCCCAAGGGGCATGAGGAGCTGTGTAATGTAAGCTTAAATAGAATGGTGCATCTTCTTTTGCTGCTTTTTCTATAAATTCTATTCCATAATCTGTTGTTGCCTCTGTTATATATTTAGGTTCTTTTGTTAATACTCCATCTTTGTACATAGGAGCATTATAATATGGTCCTCCACCTTTTTCATGAACATACCATTGATCAAATCCTTGTTGAATCTCTGCACTGTTTCCTAAATGCCATTTTCCACTTAAACAGCAGTTATATCCATTTTCTGAAAGTACTTTTACAAAAGTATCTTGTCCTTTCAAATACTCTACTGTATCATTGTGATGTTCATCTAACCAGTCATGCACTCCATGTTGTGATGGTATTCTTCCTGTAAAGATTGATGCTCTTGCTGGAGAACATACTGGAGATACACAGAAGAAATTTTCAAATCTAACTCCATTCTCTGCAAGTTTATCTAAATTAGGAGATATTATATCTTTATTTCCATAACTTCCTAATGACCAATACCCTTGATCATCAGTAAGAATAAATACTATATTAATTTTTTTCTTCATTTAAAATTCACCTTCTATTTAAAATTCATATAATCCTAGTGCCATCCAGTAAGGAACACAAATAGCTAGTATAAAGATTATATTTAAAACCATTCTCAATCCAAATCCCTTAAAGAAATTTTTCATTGTTATTAGTCCATATCCAAATAGGAATAAAACAGTAGCATTTTCATATGGAAGCAGTATTTGTTCTATACCTTGTAAGAAACTATAAAGTAATGGTAGTGGATTTTGACCTGCTTTTACTCCTGCCTCTAATAATGGACTTGTTAATCCTGCCACTGCTGCTAATGGAGTTAAAATAAAGTTTACCAATACTCCAAATAACCAAACAAATCCAGTTACTGAGAAAGCTCCTCCACTTAAAAGTCCATATAGATGATTTGCAGCAAAGTTTCCAGCTCCTGTTGCAATAGAAACATTTCCTATAGCCATTGCTGATGCCATAAATACAATCATATGGAATTTAACATTTTTAATATCCATCTCTTGCCCAACATCAATTCCTGGGAAGTAACAAGCACAACATCCCATTACAAATATCCAACCTGGAGCTATATTGTGAATATTTCCTGTTAATAATCCAATTACAATTAAGAATAATATAAAGCTTACTTTCTTTTCCTCAGCAGAAAATTTTCCTAATTTTTTATATTCATTAACAAAATACTCTTTTGTTTTATGTTTATTTTTTTCCTCAAATATTGGTTCAGCTTTTTTAAAGATAAATAACATTGCTGTAATTAGTAGAAAAATAAATATAATTGATGGTATTCCCATTTGAATGAAATAGCTTAACCAAGTTACTTTCATTCCACCATATTTTGCAGCAGTTTCAAAGGCAATTATATTATTTCCTCCACCTGTTAAATATAATGGTCCAATAGCTGAGAAATATCCACCTAACATAATCATTGATGACACATCTGATTTTGGAGATATTTTAAGCTCTTTACAAATTCCATAAGCAAGAGTTGCATAAAGTGCTACCTTTCCAGCTCCACTTGGCACTAATAATCCCATTAATATTCCTGAACCAAAGAAACCATAAATTATTCCCTTGTATCCTCCACCAGCTTTTAAAATGCTCCAACATGCTATTCTTTTCATCAATCCAATTCTTTCTAAAATACTAGATAAAATCATAGCACTTAAAAATAACCAAGGTAATTGTGTCCCCCAAGTAGCAAAAACCTTTCCAGTTGGTGCTAAACCTGTTATAAAATAAGCAATTGGTAAAAATAAAGATGGAATTAATATAGGCAATAACCCCATAGCCCATATTTCCATAACAAAAATTGTTATACAGAAAAATAGTTTTATATCTCTTGTAAATTCTTCTGTTTCAGATATAAAAAACAGCATTAATGGAATTATTAATGATGCAACCCATTTAAACCAACGATTTTGATAAAATTTTGTACTCATACTACCCCTCCAACATTCTAAATATTTTTAAATAATGTATTAAGTGCATAAATCACAGCACCATGAACTATTACATCACTATCAAACCTTGCAGTTTTTATAGTTAAGATATTATTTTTATTTAAATTTCCCTCTTTTACTCTTCTTTTTAATTCTCTCCAAAAAAAATCTCCACATTTATTTATTTTCCCATATATTACTAACTCTTCTGGATTAATTAAAGTTGTTATCCAAAATATTATATTTAGAAATACTGGTATTAAATCTATGAAAATTTCTTGAAAATAACTTTCACCGTTATTAGCTTTTTCCACTATCTCATCATATGAATAATTAATCCCAGTTAACTTAGCTACCTGCTCTTCAACTCTCCAATCTGATAAAATAGTTTCTATACACCCTTTGTTACCACAACTACATATTCTAGCTTCTTTTGATAAATCAAAAGGAATATGTCCAATTTCTCCAACTCCAAAATCTTTTCCATGATATATCTTATTGTCTAAATATACTCCAGCTCCCACACCAGAGCCTATATTTATTACAACAAAACTTTTTTTCTCCTTGCATAAACCAAATGTTTTTTCATATAGAGCCATTAAATTCATTCCATTTTCAACAAAAACAGAGATTCCAAATTTCTTTTCTATTTCAGATTTTATATCAACATTACTCCATCCATAGGCAGCTGAATACACACTTATACCGTGTTGAACATCAACTATTCCATTTACTGCAATACCGATATTTATAATCTTATTTTTAGAAACATATTTCTCTATTAATTTGAAGCATAATTTTTTAATTTCTCTATGATCTTCTATTTTCTCTTTTTCTAGTTTCAATAAATTACCTTCTAAATCAGATAAAACTATTGATACTTCCTCTGGTGCTAAATAAATTCCTAAAACTTTTCCTAAATCTGGATTTATCTCTAAACCTACACTGTTTCGTCCAGCTGTTTTTTTATTCTTACTATGGTTTTCTTTAATATACCCATCTTCTATTAACTGCTTTACTTTTTTACTTACAGCGGCTTGAGAAATTCCTATTTTGTTTGCAATTTCAACTCTAGAGCTAACTTCTTTTCTTTGAATTAATTCTAATATTTTGATATCATTTTTATTAATTTTCATTTTAATTCACCTACAATATTGTTCAATAATAATATACTATGATTTTATAAAAAACTAAATATCCTAAATACATATTTATCATAAGTTTTAACTATCTTATTTAACTAAAGTATCTTTTTAGACTAAAACCTCGAATCTATACATATTACTACCAACTTATCTTTCTTAACTTAATTAAGAAATAAATGCTAAAATTAAAAATTATTTTTTAATTAATAGAAAAAAGCTGTTACAAATCAAAACTCATTGATTCGTAACAGCTTCTTTACTAATCTAATTATACATTTTTATTTTTCTTCTTCTACAAATCCAAGTTCTTTTGCTAAGTGACAAGCATAGAAATGTCCATTTCCTACTTCTGTTAGCTTTGGATCCTCTTGTCTACAAATATCTTTTGCATAAACACATCTTTTTGCAAATCTACATCCTTTTTCAGGATTAATTGGAGATGTAATCTCTCCTTGAAGTTTAATTCTTTCCATTTTCTTATCTACACTAGCAACTGGTATTGCAGATAATAGAGCTTTTGTATATGGATGGATTGGATTTTTGAATAAAGCCTTTGAAGGTGCTTTTTCAACTAATTGCCCTAGATACATAACAGCTATATCATCAGAGAAATGTTTAACAACTGATAAGTCATGTGTTATGAACATATAAGTTAATCCATATTTTTCTTGTAGATCTTTCATTAGGTTTAATACTTGAGCTTGAATAGATACGTCTAGAGCTGATACTGGCTCGTCACAAACTATAAATTTAGGGTTTAAAGCAAGTGCTCTAGCTATTCCTATTCTTTGTCTTCTTCCTCCGTCTAGTTCGTGAGGATATGTATTAATAAGTCTTTCACTTAATCCAACTGTTTCCATTAATTCTCTTACTTTTTCATCAAGTTCAGCTTTTGATTTACATTTTTTATGAATGATTAATGGTTCAGCAATAATTTCACTTACTGTCATTCTTGGGTTAAGAGATGCAAATGGGTCTTGGAATATGATTTGCATCTTTTGTCTCATTTCAATCATCTGTTGTTTTGAATAATTTCTGATGTTTTCTCCTTCAAAAATTACCTCTCCATCAGTTGCTTCTAGAAGTCTTAAAATAACTCTTCCAGTAGTTGATTTTCCACATCCTGATTCTCCAACTACCCCTAGTGTTTTTCCTTCACAAATTGAAAAATTAACATCATCTACTGCATGTAGAAGTCCCTTTGGAGTATTAAAATATTTCTTTAAATTTTTTACTTCAAGTAAAACTTTATTTTCTGACATTATTTTTTATCCTCCTCTTCTGCTTTAAATTCAACTTGTCCTTCACAAATTAGACATCTTACTTTATGTCCTGGAGCTACTTCAGTAACTTTTGGAACTTGTGTTGCACAAAGTTCTGTTGCATGAGGACATCTAGGATGGAATTTACATCCTGATGGTAAATCTGTTGGATCTGGCATTAAACCTTGAATTGGTTTTAATCTAGTTGCTTCTTCATCTAAGCTTGGAATTGATCCAAATAGTCCATGAGTATATGGATGTTTTGGAGCTAAGTATACATCTCTTAATGTTCCTGACTCTACTATCTCTCCAGCATACATTATAGCTACTTTATCACAAACTTGAGCAACTACTCCAAGGTCATGTGTTATTAGTATCATAGCTGTTTTAAACTTTTCTTTTAAATCATTCATCAAGTCTAGAACTTGTGCTTGAATAGTAACGTCTAGAGCTGTTGTAGGTTCGTCAGCTATAAGAAGTTTTGGGTTACATGCAAGTGCAATAGCTATTACAACCCTTTGTTTCATTCCTCCTGAGAATTGGTGAGGGTAGTCATTTGCTCTAGCACCTGGTATTCCAACTAGCTCAAGCATCTCTTTAGCTTTTTCAAAAGCTGCTGCAGTTCCTATATTTTCATGGATTTCTATAACTTCTGCTATTTGTTCTCCTACTGTCATTACTGGGTTTAATGAAGTCATTGGGTCTTGGAAAATCATTGAAATTTGATTTCCTCTTATTTTTCTCATTCCCTCTTCAGATTCTTTTAAAAGATCTTTTCCAGCAAATTCTATACTTCCACTAACAATTTTTCCAGGAGGATTAGGAACTAGTCCCATTATTCCAAGAGCTGAAGTAGTTTTCCCTGCTCCTGTTTCTCCAACAAGTCCTATTGTTTCCCCTTCATTAAGTTCAATATCTAATCCGTTAACTGCAGATACTACTTCATCTTCTGTAACGTATTGAATTGTTAAATTTTTTATATTCAATAATTTATCACTCATTTTCTTCCTCCTGCTTCTATTATTGTTTTAGTCTTGGGTCTAAAGCATCTCTAAGTCCATCTCCTAAAAGGTTTAGAGATAGAATAGTTATCATGATTGCTACACCTGGGAATGTTGTTACCCACCATGCATATCTAAGGTATTGTCTACCTCCTGAAAGCATAGATCCCCATTCTGGAGCTGGAGGTTGAATTCCTAGTCCTATAAAGCTTAATCCTGCTGTTGATAGGATAGCACTTGCTACTCCTAAAGTTCCTTGTACAATTACAGGAGCTAGTGAGTTAGGGATTATATGTCTAAATATTATTCTAGCATTATTAGCACCAATTGCTCTAGCTGCTTCTACGAACTCTTGGTCTCTAATTGAAAGAACAGAAGCTCTTACTATTCTTGCATATCTAGGTACACTTGAAATACTAATAGCTACCATTAGGTTAATTATACTTGGTCCTAATGCTGATACAATTGCAATTGCTAGTAGAATACTTGGTACTGCTAAGAATACGTCCATTATTCTCATTATTATGTTATCTATTCTTCCACCATAGAATCCTGCTAAAGCTCCTAAGATTCCTCCAAGAATTATAGATATTCCAACTGCAATAATTCCTACTTTTAACGATACTCTTGCACCATGAACAAGTCTTGCAAAAATATCTCTACCAAATTCATCTGTTCCTAACCAGTGCTCTGCACTAGGTCCTTTTAATCTATTTGCCAAGTTTTGCTTAATTACTACTGTATCATAATCTGCAATTACATCTGCAAATAAAGCTAATAAAACTAAAATTACTAATATTCCAAGTCCAACTAAAGCCATTTTGTTCTTTTTAAGCATTCTCCATACTTCTCTCCATTGGCTTCTTTTTTTATTAGTTTGTTTTGTATTTTCTTTAGTTGACATTATTAATCCTCCTTACTACTTATATTGTGATTTAATTCTAGGGTCAACATAAGCATATAGTATATCCACCAATAGATTTACAACACTGAATGTTGCTGCTAAGAATACAACTGCTGCCAATACTGTTGGAGTATCTTTTTGTCTGATTGCATCTACCATTAGTCTTCCAACTCCCGGCCATGAATATACAGACTCAGTTAAAACTGCTCCTCCAAGAAGTCCTCCAAATTGTAATCCTACAACTGTTATTATAGGGATAAGTGCATTTTTTAAAGCATGTTTATTAATAACTACTTTTTCAGCTACCCCTTTAGCTCTTGCTGTTCTAATATAGTCTTGTCTGATTACCTCAAGCATTGAAGAACGAGTCATTCTTGTGATAATAGCTGCTGATCCTACTCCAAGTGTCAATGATGGAAGAATCAAACTCTTAAATCCATCAAATCCTCCTGAAGGAAGTAATCCTAATTTAACAGAGAAAGTAAGGATAAGCATTAATCCTAACCAGAATACTGGCATTGAAACTCCTAGTAATGCTAATACCATACTGAAACTATCTAAGAATGAATATTGTCTTGTTGCTGAAATAATTCCAACTGGAATTCCAATACAAACTGAGATAATAATTCCAATTACTGCTAGAATAAGTGTATTTGGGAATCTTGAGAATATCTCTCCAAAAACTTCCCTTCCAGTAGTATATGATCTTCCAAAATCTCCTAATACAGCCTTTCCAACGAATCTAAAATATTGAACTAAGAATGGATCGTTTAATCCCATCTCTTCTCTTAATTTTAAAATTGCTTCTTTAGGTGCATTTTCTCCTAATATTAATTGAGCTGGATCCCCTGGAGTTAATGACATAATTGTAAAAACTAAAAGTGATACTCCCAATAATACAGGAATAAGTAATAAAAGTCTTCTTAATACATATTTATGCATCTTTTAGTACGACACTTTAACTCTTTAAAGTGCTCTCTCCTTTCCTTTAATTTAAATATAACTAACTTAAAATTTATTTATAATTATTTTAAAGGGCTGACTCTAAATATAGATGCAGCCCCTTTTCTATTATTAACTATTTATCAGCATTTTCTTTAAATTTAACTCCATATAATCTATGGTGTCCTGCTGGTCTTTGTTTGAAGTTTTCTACATATTTTTGTAGTCCAACGTTTTGTTCTTTAAATGCTGTTATATAATAAGGTACTTCTTCTTGTGCAATAATTTGTACTTCTCTGTAAAGAGCTTTTCTTTCTTCTTGGTCATTTGAGTTTCTAGCTCTTAATAATAGATCATCAACTTTTGGGTTGTTGTAGAATGCTCTGTTTCCTGCTCCACCGAAACATGAACTATGTAATAGTGGGAATAATCCATAATCAGCATCTCCTGTTACAGATACCCAACCAAGAATATACATTTCATGATCTCCTCTTGAAGTTCCTTCTAAGTAAGCTCCCCATTCAAGAGTTTCAACTTCGATGTCTACTCCAATAGCTCTTAATTGATCTTGAACTATGATAGCTATATCTCTTCTATCTGGATTTTCATTGATCCAAATTTTGCTCTTGAATCCATTTGGATATCCTGCTTCAGCAAGAAGTTGTTTAGCTTTTTCAATATTTACTTCCCAAGCTTTAGCATCATCTGTATGTCCAAATACTTTTGGTCCAATTAATGAGTTAGCTCTTGTTGCTGATCCTTTATATACAGTTTCTATAATGTCATCAACTTTGATAGTCATAGCAATTGCTTGTCTTACTCTTACATCGTTGAAAGGTGCTTTAGCTGTATTAAATCCAATATAGTCGATTCCTAAAGATGGCTCTTCTAAGAATACTAGATTTTTATCTTCTCTTACTCTATCTTTATCCATTCCTTCTAGATCGTAAGCTATATCAATTTCTCCAGTTTCAAGTCCTATAGTTCTATTAGTTGCTTCAGATATTGCTCTGATTATAACATTTTTAATAGGAGTTTCTCCCATGAAATAATCTGGGTTTGCTTCAAGTATGATTCTATCTCCAGAAGCCCAAGATATAAATTTATATGGTCCTGTTCCAACTGGATGTTGCCCATAAGAATCTCCATACTCTTTAACTGCTTTTTCATTAAGAATAGCTGCAGTTGGATGGCTTAAGTGACTTAATAAAGCTCCAAATGGTTGTTTAGTTATTACTTTAACAGTATAATCATCAACTATTTCTACTCTATCTAAAGTTCCTATGATGTGAGAAACTTGAGGTGAGCTCTTCATTCTATCTAAACTAAATTTAACATCTTTTGCTGTTAATGGTTCTCCATTGTGGAATTTAACTCCCTTTCTTAAATGGAAAATTGTTGTTACCCCATCTGGTTGCTCCCAACTTTCTGCTAGAGCTGGAACAATGTTCATATTATCATCTTGATCTACTAATCTATCATATATTTGAACTGTTACTTTAGATGATGGTGCATCGTTTGTTGCATGTGGATCTAAAGATTTAGCATCTGCTCCGTTAGCAACTATTAAAGTATCTCTAACTTCTCCTTTACCTGATTTAGTTTCTTTCTCTCCACCACAAGAAACAAAAAGTAATACTGACAGTACTGCCATAATTAATAGATGTAGCTTCTTCTTCATACTTTTCCTCCTAAAATATTTTGTTTTCATCTTGAAAAAATCGCTTCCAAAATGCTTTTTTTATAAAGTGTCCTTTTATAGTTTTTTATTTTCTAAAAAAACACTCTTTCTATATTAAGGATACAACATTTTTAAAATAAGTAAAGACCCATATCCTTAAATTTTGCATTTTAGAAATTAACACATAAAAAGAATGTACTATTTATTAGGCTTTTAGTCAAATTTATAAAATTTATATGATAGATATAAATTTTATATATGATTAGTTAAGAGAACATTTTATATACATAAATACTATTTTTTTAGCACAATTTCAAAGTATTCTTCCATTTTATTTTGAAAAAAAAATTTAATTTTTTATTTTTTTGAATAAATTTTAGCCGCAATATATGCTGTAACAGGAACAGCTATTAAAATTCCGATACTACCACATAATGCTCTTAAAATTTCCACCACTATTGATTCAAAATTCAATATTCTAATTGAAGGGTATTGATCTTTCTGCATATATATAAATATTGATGTCATTAAACTGCTTCCTATATATGCTAATATAAGAGTATTGATCATAGTTCCTATAATATCACTACCTATTCTCATTCCAGAATAGAATAACTCTTTTCTATGAATATCTCTATTTTTTTCCTTTAACTCGTTTAGTGCTGAAGCTATAGACATTGCCACATCCATAACTGCTCCCATACTTCCTAAAATAACCCCTGCTGATATCATCTCTTTAACCTTTATATTTCCTAACATAGAAGCATAATTTAAAGTCTCTGTTGTTACATATCCTGTCAATCTCATTGTATTCACAAAGGTATATGATAAAGCTCCTGCTATTATTACTCCACCAAAGGATCCTATTATTGCAACTACACCTTTTCTATTAAATCCTGTCATTAAATATATAGTAACTACTGAAGCAAAAAGTGCTACTATAACAGATAATAGTATTGGAGAGTATCCTAAAATTATTCCAGGTAGGAAAATTTTATATATAAATAAGATTACCAATAATAAAGCTATCATTGCTTTAAACCCTTTAAATTTAGCAAGTAATAAAACTATCAGCACAAATATTCCTGTAAGATATAAAATATCCATTCTCTTGTCTATATCTGCTATATAGTATTTTTCATTTCCTTCATCATCTACTTCATAGTATAGTACTACCCTATCTCCCTCTTTTACATTTATATTAAAAGCTTCCTCTCTATAAATTGGAAATTCAACTAAAATTGTATTTCCCTCTCTTGGACCTTCAGCTATAACTACACTATACAGCATTATCTCCTTCAGTTCTTCTACCTCTTCTTCTGGTGAAAGGCAATCTTCTAATTTTAAGATTTTTCCCTTTAGGTATTCTTCTTGAGCTGAAACACTTATAGAAAATATTGAAAATATCATTAATACTACTAATACAAATTTTTTCATAATCCTCTCCTACAATTTCTTTACTCTTCATTAATTAATAGGATACTTCATAATCATTAAAAATTCAATTTATTTTTAATAATTATAAAAAAACGAGGATAAATATCCTCGTTTTTAGCAACTTTAAATAATTATTTTCTGATTCCAAGTCTAGCGATAAGGTTTCTGTATCCTTCAAGATCTTTCTTAGTTAGGTAAGCTAGTAATCTTTTTCTTTGTCCTACCATTTTTAATAATCCTAATCTTGAGTGGAAGTCTTTTTTGTGAACTCTTAGGTGATCTGTTAAGTGATTGATTTTTTCAGTTAATAGAGCGATTTGTACTTCAGTTGATCCAGTATCTCCTTCGAATTTTCCATATTCTTTGATTATTTCTGCTTTACTTCTCATAGCCATTTTTATGTTTCCTCCTAAATCATAATATTATCTAAGCTAAGTAATACGGGGCTAATCGTAAAACTGAGCTCAAATTACATTCATTCTATCATAATTTTTATTAAAAGTAAATAATTATTTTTCCTCTTCTACTTTTTCTTCAATATTTTTTTCTTCTTCTATTTTTTCTACTATCTCTTCTTTTTCAGCTTCTATCTTTTCAGACTCAACTTCTTCACTAGTTTCTACTTTTACCTCTTCACTCTCTTTTGATTTAAAGATATCTTCTCCTCTCATAAGAGCTTCAAAGTCTTCTCTATTTAAAGTTTCTTTCTCTAATAATGCTTTAGCAACTCTATCTAAAGAGTCATAGTTTTCTTGTAACATTTTTATAGTTTCAGCATACATTTCAGAGATAATTCCTCTTATCTCATCATCTACCTCTTTACCAGTAGTATCACTGTAATATTTTTGTTGGAAAAGATCTCCCTCTTTTGTATTATCTAATAACATAGGTCCAAACTTGCTAGTCATTCCAAATCTTGTTACTAGAGCATGAGCTATTGCAGTAGCTCTCTCTATATCATTACTTGCTCCTGTTGTTATATCATTAAATACAATTTGCTCTGCTGCTCTTCCACCAAATAATATTCTCATATCATCTAAGAACTCACTTTTGAATTTATAGCTTCTCTCCTCTTCTGGAAGTGCCATTGTAAATCCTCCAGCCATTCCCCTAGGTACAATAGTAATCTTATGCACAGGATCTGTATTTGGTAGTAAATAATGCATTAGAGCATGTCCTGCTTCATGGTAAGCAGTTATCAATCTTTCTTTTTCAATTACAACTTTAGATTTTCTTTCTGGTCCTATACTTACTTTTTCAGATGCTTCTTCTAAGTCAGCCATATTGATCTCATCTCTTCCAGCTCTTGCTGCTAAAATAGCTGCCTCATTTAACATATTTGCTAAATCTGCCCCTACAAATCCTGGAGTTTTCTTAGCAATTACAGACAAGTCCACATCTTTAGCTAATTTTTTACCTCTAGCATGAACTTTTAAAATCTCTTCTCTTCCTTTAATATCAGGATTATCAACTACAACTTGTCTATCAAATCTTCCTGGTCTCATTAAAGCTTTATCTAATATTTCAGGTCTGTTTGTCGCTGCTAAAACAATAATTGTTTCATCAGTACCAAATCCATCCATCTCAACAAGAAGTTGGTTCAAAGTTTGTTCTCTTTCATCATTTCCTCCACCTTGACCAGAACCTCTTTTTCTACCTACAGCATCTATCTCATCTATAAATATGATACATGGAGCACTTTTTCTAGCTTTATTAAATAGATCTCTTACTCTTGAAGCTCCAACTCCAACAAACATCTCTACAAACTCAGATCCAGACATGCTGAAAAATGGCACTTTAGCTTCTCCAGCAACAGCTTTAGCTAGTAAAGTTTTTCCTGTTCCTGGTCCTCCTAATAAAAGTACCCCTTTAGGAATTTTAGCTCCTATCTTTTTAAACTTTTCAGGCTCTTTTAAGAAACTTACAACCTCTTCCAATTCAACTTTAGCCTCTGGAATACCTGCAACATCTGCAAAAGTTACTTTTGAAATCTCTTCTCCATTGTCCTTTGCCTTAGATTTTCCCATATTAAAGATTTGTGGTCCTCCACCACTACCTTTATTCATTCTATTTAGCATAAATACCCATACACCTATAAGAAGTAACATCGGGAACCAAGATACTAATACATTTACAAGGAATGGTAACTCTTGTGGTGGTAATGAAGCTACTTCTGTTCCATAAGTATTTAGAACTTTTACCATATTAGGGTCGTCTCCTAATCTATTAGTAATCATTCTAGCTTTAAATGTTTTTCCCTCTTCTCCTTCAGAAGTTTGTACAGCTTCACCATACACATACCCCTCTTTTTCATTGACCTTTTTTATCTCTGAATTTTCAATTTTTTGAATAAATTGGCTATATCCAATTTCATTACTTGCAGTAGTATTTACATCTTTTAAGAATGATGAGCTTGACATTGCTATTGTGATTATAAATAATAGCATTATAAAAGCTTTAAAATTAAATTTCCCACCTAATTTTTTCATTTTCTTTATATTTCTATTTTTTTCATCATCATCATTAGGTTTTTGATTTAGCCCATCTCTTAATTTAGATTTTAACTCCTCTTTTCTCTTTTTTATCTCATCATTTTCTTTCTCTTCTTTTTTCTCTTCATTGTTTTTTTCTGTTTTATCTTTTTGTTCTTCAGTAGAGTTATTTTCTTCCTCTATATATAATACCTTCTCTTCAAATAAATTTTCCTTGCTCAACTAATGCTCCTCCTTATATTCAATTTAATACAGTTGCCTCTTTCTAAGTTTTTATAGTTTTCACTTCCCTTTACTCCAGCAATCCATATTATCTCATTTTTAAATATAACTATTGGTATATTTTCTCTCTCTTCCTTAGGAACTTTTTCATTTATAAGTATATCTTTTACTTTTTTATAATTTTTCATTCCCATAGGAACTATTCTATCCCCATCTTGCTTACTTCTAACAAGTAATTCATCTCCGATTTTTAAATTTGTATAAAAATTATTTTTATTATAAACTATCTTATCACTTTCAATAGCTTCTATTATATAATCTCCAAATTTAATCTGACCAGGGATCTTTAAAACTTTTTCTTCAATACCTTCAAATCTTTCTCTATTTTCAATTATACTGAGATAGTTATAATCCTTTCTCAATATATAATTTCCATTTAGAGAAATATCTTTGCTCCCTCCTTTATTTAAAATCTCTTCTATTCCAGATATTTTTTTTCTAGTTACCTCTATATCATAACTATATAAATATTGTAATAATACCTTTCTTAGAAGATATCTGTCTAACTTTTGCAATTTTTCTATAGATAATTTTCCATTTACAAGATAATCCTCTAAATTTATATTTAAAGCTCTATTTACCTCTCTTATCTCTTCAATCAGAGCATACAATCTATCTTTAAATTTAGGATTATATCTTTTTTCTATAAATGGTATTAAATCTAATCTAATACTATTTCTTGTAAACTCATTTTCAAAATTTGTTTTATCTATTCTATACTCTATTCCATTAGAATCTAAATAGTTTACAATATCTTTTTTATAGATTTCAGAAATTGGACGAATATATCTGTCACGTTTAGAAACTATACCTTCTAACCCTTCTAACCCTGCACCACGAACCAATCTAAACATAAATGTTTCTAATTGATCATCTTTATTGTGTGCAAGAGCTATCTTATTAGCTCTCTCTTGAATAAAAATCTCATTAAAAAGATTATATCTAGCTTCTCTACCTGCTTCTTCTAAAGTCAATCCCTCTTTTTTACCTAATGTAGTTATATCTATTTTTCTGCTAAAAACTTTTAATCCTTTTTTCTTTCCATATTCTAAAGAGAATTTCTCATCTCCATCAGAGGCTTCTCCCCTTAAAAGATGGTTTATATGAACTAAAATTATTTCAAACTCAATCTCCTCTCTTAATTTTAATAACATCTCTGTTAAAAAAACTGAGTCTGGACCACCAGAAAAACCTACAACTATTCTATCATTTTTTTCAATAAGATTTTCCCTTAAATTCTTCCTTTGAATCCCTTTATATAGCTCCATAAAATCTCCAATCCATTTCCTTAAAATTATAACATACTTCCCTACTTTTTTTCAAACTATTTAAAAATAATCTCATGTTTCTTTGTCTTATAATTAAAGAAAATATTTATATTCTCTCTTTTATTTGTAAAGATATTATACTTAAACTCTTCCAACTCACTATTTTTATGTCCCTCTCTAACACTTTTAAATTCACTATCTTTTATCAATTGATTGTGTAATTCACTATCTTTATTGCTTTTTAACCATTCTGGATATGATCCTGGCTTTCCTAAAGCTAGATAATCATATTTTAAAAACTCAACAAATATATCTAGATCTTTCAAATTATTTTCCACATAAAAATCATATAAAATATTAAAAAGTGCTACCTCTTTGTGACTAATTTTTAAATACCCTTTCTTATCATAGTAATCTGCTATTTTCTCAAAAAAAGTAAAAGCACTATCAAAATTATTCTTTATAACAAAATCGCAAGTGTAACTAAATTTTTCAGAGTTATAATAGTAATCTAACATCTTTTCTAGATTTTTTAGTTTTACTAATTCACCAAAACTTATAAACTTATTTGAAAAAACCTCATATGGTGGTTTAGAATAGTATTTATAATTATACTTTTCAACCTCATCATACATTTGAGTTCCCTTTAACAGTTTTAAAAATCCAAGTTGAATCATCTCAGGTTTTAAATTATATACATAGTTAAAAGAATCTTTAAAGATATCATATGTTTCATATGGTAATCCTGCTATTAGATCTAAATGTAGATGAATATTTCTACTGATTCTTCTTACATTGTGAGCTAGTTTATCAAGAATATTATTTCTTTTAATAGCCACCATTGTTTCAGGATTTATACTTTGAACACCTATTTCAAATTGAAAATATCCCTTTGGTACTTTTTCTAAAAAGTCTAAAGTTTCATCATCAAAAATATTAGCATTTATCTCAAAATGAAAAGTTATACCCTCTCTATAATTTTCAAGAAGAAATTTCCAAATCTCCATATATCTTTCTTTTTTTAAGTTAAAAGTTCTATCTACAAATTTTAAAAGTTTAATTGGAGAATCTAAAAATCTTTTCAGATCCTTTTTCATTCTATCTAAACTATAATATCTCACTGTTTTATCTATTGAAGATAAACAATATGAACAACTGAAAGGACAACCTCTTGAACTTTCATAATAGAAAATTTTAGTTCTATCCTCTAATTCCCAATCCTCATATGGAAATGGAACTATATCTAAATTCTCTATTATAGGTTCAATTCCATTAAAAATTATCTCTCCATTCTCTCTATAAACAACTCCAAGTGCTTTCTTATCTTTTTTAGTTAAAAAGTTTAAAATAACTTTTTCCCCTTCTCCCAATAACAGAGCATCTACCTCTGGCATATTTGCCATAAATTTTTCCCATTTATACGATACCTCAGGACCACCTAAAATAATTTCAACATTAGGTAGTACTTTTTTTAACTCTCTTACTATTTCAACAACATACTCTTTATTCCAAATATATGTTGAAAAGATAATTTTATCAGGATTTAATTCATAAATATCCTTAATAATATTAAACACTTGATTATTTATATTTGTTTCATAAATCTCTATTTTCAGATCACTATTTGCCTCTACATATTTTTTTAGATATCTAACTGCTAAATTTAGATGTACATACTGGCTATTTATTCCAGCCAAAACTATTTTACTCACTATTTGTTCTCCTTATTCTTTCTTTGAAATTCTAAATGTTCTCTATATGTTTTACTGAAAAAGTGTCCCCCATCTCCCTTAGCTACAAAGAATAGATAATCTGTTTTTGCTGGGTTATAAGCTGCTTCAACAGATACTACACTTGGATTTGATATTGGAGCTGGTGGAAGTCCCTTATATTTATATGTATTGTATGGAGAGTCTATCTCTAAATCCTTATAATACATTCTTTTCTTCTTATAATTATATACAAAATTAACTGTTGCATCAGAGGCTAATTTCATTCCCTTATCCATTCTATTATAAAAAACAGATGCCATTAAAGGTTTTTCCTCATCTAGTTTCGCTTCCCTTTCTAATATTGATGCCATTATCAATTTTTGATAAAATTCCTCTTTATTTGGATAGTTTTCAGGTGGAAATTTTTTCAAAAACTCTCTCAATAAAGTTCTTAAAATTAATCTCTCATCATAATTTTCTGGAATATAATAAGTTTCTGGGTATAGATACCCCTCAAAATTTCCATTAGGTGTAGGATATGGAAATTCTATCTCATTAAATGTCTTATAAAATTTATCCTTATCTATCTTACCCATCTTCTCTAAAAGTTCAGCTATCTCAGCTACACTATACCCTTCAGGTATTGTCAATCTAAACACTTTATCCTTTCCCTCTTCAAGAACATCAATAAGCTCTTTCATATTTAAGTTACCTTTTAACTCATAGTAACCAGCTTTTATTCCTTTACCTTCATTTCTATATTTTAGATACCCCTTAAAGATTATATTTTTAGAGATTGGTAAAACTGATAAAGATTTTTTTAAAGGAACATCACTTTTTATCTCTATTACCTTAGCATATTTTTGAGGCTTATTTATCTCATGATAAATATACCCTACTCCCCCACCAATAATTATCATTACTACTATAAGTAGATATATTAATTTCTTCATAATTTTCTCCTCTATAACTTTCTTTATATTATAGCATAATCTTACTCTCTAGCAAGAAAAAAGAAATACCTTAAAAATTATATTCCTTATATCAAATTTTTTCAAGTTTTTAATAAATTTTTAGACAAACAAAAAAGCTGCAGATTAACTGCAGCTTTAATATTATTCTAAGCTATTATTTTGATGCTGGTTCTATATGACCATAATCTCCATCTTTTCTCTTATAAACTATATTCATTTCACCAGTTTCACAGTTAGTAAATGGATAGAATGTTCTATTTAACATTTCAAGTTGAAGAATAGCTTCTTCTATATCCATAGGTTTTGCTGGTAATAAAACCTTAACTATGTTAACTGCTGCTTCTTTTTCAACAGTATGAGTTTCAGGATTATATTTTATTTTTCTAACTCCAGTTGCTTGTCCATAGTTTGCGTTTCTTTTTTCTTTATGTTTCTTTAATTGTCCCTCTATAATATCAGAAACTTGATCTATAGCTGCGTATAAGTCTACATCTGAGCAAGTTGCTTTTAATGTGCTTCCACTTAGATATGCTAATACTTCAGCTGTATGATTGCTTCCTGTTTTTGTTTTAACTGCTGATAAACTAACATCTAATTCTATAATACTGTCGTGATACTTTTCAACCCTCCCTAGTTTGCTTTCTGCATACTTTCTAATTGCATCAGTTACAACTAATTGTTTTCCATGGATAGACATTTTCATAATACCACTTCCTTTTTGTTCTGCAAGTTCTATTTGCTTTGTACTATAATATACAAGAAACTTATCGAATTTCCTTTTTTATTTTTAAAAAATTTTTTTATTCTTCAGTTTCTAGAACACCTTTTTTCAAATACAGTTTTTTATCTGATATTTGAGCTAAATCTTTAGAGTGAGTTACAACAATTATTGTTTGCTTTCTGTTTTTATTTATATCCCTCAAAATATTAAAAATTGTTTCACTTGTCTCCTCATCTAGATTTCCAGTAGGTTCATCAGCTAATAAAATCTTAGGTGAGTTTATCAAAGCTCTAGCTATAGCTACTCTTTGTTTTTCCCCTCCAGATAGTTGTGATGGCTTATGATGCACTCTCTCTTCTAGTCCCACAGATTTTAAAAGCTCCATAGCTCTCTTTTCTATCTCAGATTTATTTGAAAAATCATCTATAAGAGCTGGCAACATAACATTTTCTAAAGCTGTGAATTCTGGAAGAAGATAGTGAAATTGAAACACAAATCCTAGCATCTTGTTTTTCAATCTGTCTTTTTCTGAATCTGAAAGAACATCTACCTCTTTTCCATCTATAAATATTTTTCCTCCATCTATCTTATCTAAAAGACCAATTACATTTAAAAGAGTAGATTTTCCAGAGCCTGATCTACCTAAAATAGAGATAAACTCCCCCTCTTCAACTGATAGATTTAAATTTCTAATTATATGTAGTTTATCTACACTTCCACTATAATATTTTTCTATATTCTCCAATCTTAATATCTCGCTACTCATGTCTTAATGCCTCCACTGTCTCTAATTTTGCTGCTCTATATGCTGGGAATACACTTGATACAAATATAATTCCAAGATTTGCTCCTATTATTATCAATATCTCTTTAAATGAAATTTCCACTGGTATCTTTGTCAGATAATAGATAGATGTAACAAATGAAAGAGTATAATTTTTTATATACCATAACATTCCTAGAGCTATCAAAGTTCCAATAATTATCCCTGTCACTCCTAGAATCATACCTTGTATTAAAAAGATCTTCATAATACTCTTTCTAGAAAATCCCATTGATCTCATTATACCAATATCTTTTATCTTCTCTCTAACCAACATATTTAAAGTTACCCATACAACAAACCCTGCAATAATAACAATCAGAGAAAAAACCATAATCATAACTGTTTTTTCAAGAGAAAGAGCTGATAGAAGATTTCTATTTAACTCTCCCCATGTTCTTGAAAAAGCTCCTAATTTAGTCATTATCTCATTTGCTACCTCTGGTGCTTTATAGGGATCATTTAAAACTACATCAATTTTATTAACTGTATCTCCACTATACATCATATATTGAGCTGCTTTTAAAGGCATTATAATCATATTAATGTCATAATCATAATAACCACTTTGAAATATTCCATCTATTTTAAACTTTATCTCTCTATTTTCAGATGAAATAATTGTTACCTCATCTCCTACACTAGCTCCTATATTTTTAGCTAACTCTTTTCCTATCAACAGTCCACTTATTTTATTAGGATTTATACTTCCCTCATATAATTTTTTATCAAGATCCATAGCTTTTCTGGCACTTTCAAGATCAAATCCCTCTATTCTAACTCCAGCTATATATCCCCCATAGACACCATTATATTTAAAAATTCCCTGTGTCTCTATGCTTGGTACTGCTCCTTTAACATTGTCTAATTTTTCTATCTCACTTTTTAGTTCTTTGTAATCTGACATATTCTCTCCCTCAGAAACTAGCACATGGCTAGTCATTGAAAGAATACTATCAATCATATTTTTATCAAGCCCATTAGCTATACCTATTGATACAACTAAAACTATAATTCCTATTGCTATCCCTAACATTGAAATTAAACTTTGTCTCTTTCTTTCAAAAATATGTTTTTTTGCTATAAAAAATTCTACCATTTTCTGTCCTCTCTATCGTGTTTTTTCTATTTCAAAGTCAACTTTTTCAATCTCTCCATCAGAAGAAACTATAGTTACCTGATATTTTCCAGCTTTGAGATTCAGTTTTCTCTCGCTTTCTCTTCCCTCTCCTATATACTCACCATTTATATACCAATAAATATTTTGCTTTTTCAAATTAGCTATCTTTATAATTATATCCTTTTCTCCATCAAAATCTTTAGGGAGTATAATTTTTAGATTTTTTACTGGATATATGAATTTTATAGTTTTTTTCTTTATCTTATTGTTATATAAAGTTGAAATATCTCTATTTTCTTTAATAAGATAGTTAATAACCTCAATAGGATAATTTAAAACTATCTCCTCTCTACTATTTACAAATTCACTATCCCTTGAATCTACCTCTTTTCCATTCTCTGTTACAAAAATCTTTTTATAATATGGAGAAGTTTTCAGAGGTTTTGCATCACTTGGATAGCAGATCTCTTTAAAAGGTATATCATATTTTAATCTATATCCAGTTTCTTTGTCCACCTTTATTTTTAACATATGATCTTCAGAAAGAGTAAACTCCTTCTCCTTACAAGGTAAAATATTAAATATATTAAAAAGTAACTTACCAGAAGTTTTAACTCCAGTTAGATTTATATTTCCCTTTCCTGTAAAATCTCCTGTCCACACTACCACTGTCCACTCTGGTGTCACTCCTGCTGCCCAACCATCTTTTCTTCCATAACTTGTTCCTGTTTTCCAAGATATCGGATTTTTTTCTATATACATTCTCTCTAGCCCTGGACGTTGTAGTTCCTTTATTGTATCTAAAGTTAAATATGTACTCCCTTTAGAAAGAAGTTGTTCTCCATCTTCTAAAGATTGTGTTTTAATATATTTAAGATCTTTAAAATTTCCATAGTTTGCTAAACCTGTATAAAGTTTAGCTATATCTTCAACTTTTAACTCCTTAGTCCCTAAAATAAGAGAAAGTCCATATCTTGATACATCTCTATCTTTAAAATTTAAAACCTGTTTTAAAAAATAAAAAAATCTCTCCTCTCCATACTCCCTCAAAAGATTTACAAAGGGAATATTTAAAGATTTTATCAATGCCTCTCTAACCTCTATCATCCCATAATATTTTTTATTTGCATTTTGAGGGTTAAAGTTTGAAAAATATAGAGGTACATCTGGGACTTTTGATTGTGGAGCAACTAATCCATCATCTATGGCTAGAGCAAAAAGAAAAGGCTTTAACACCGAACCTGGAGATCTTAAAGCTGTTATCCCATCAACTTGTCCATTTGTTTTCTCATCAAAAAATTCCTGTGATCCTATATAGGCTTTTACCTCATAGTTTTTGTTATTAACTACCATTACAGCTATATTGGGAATCCCTTCACTTCTCAGATACTCACTATAATCTTTTACACCCTTCTCTATTTTACTTTGTAACTCTCTATCAATAGTTGTTTTTATTATCTTATCGCTATTTTCATTTATTACTCTTCTTGTAAAGTGTGGAGCTATACTTTTAAAATAATATCTCTGCTTTGGTATAGGCTCTTTTATAGAGAGATTATATTGTAATTCACTTATAATTTTTCTATCCTTTAACTTTTTTAAAAGTAAATTTCTTTTTTTTATTAATCTATCTCTGTTTTTCTCTACATGAATAAGCCCAGGAGAGTTAGGCAACACTGCTAAAAGTGCTGCCTCTCCCCAAGTAAGCTCATTTGGTTCCTTTTGAAAATATAAAAGCGATGCTGTCTTATATCCTACAATATTTCCACCATAGGGAGCATTATTCAGATATATTCTCAATATCTCATCTTTATCAAAATTTCTATCTAATTTTAGAGCTTGTACTATCTCAATATACTTATTAAAATAACTTCTCTTTTTAGGATTCAATATCTTTACTACTTGCATATCTATGGTACTTGCTCCAATTCTCTGTCTACTGAAGATATTATCTCTTACAGCTCTTATTATAGCTTTAAAATCAACTCCATTATGAGAGTAAAACTTTCTATCTTCAAAATTTAAAACTGCCTCTTTCAGCTTTTCAGGAATCTTCTCTTCACTTTTTAGATGCCATTGTTCATCTTTATTTAGATATACACCTAAAATTTTATCTTTCTCGTCAAGCACCATTTGACTATATCTGCTTTCAAAAGTTTTTTCTACACTTTCTATATTAAAAGTTAGATATATTTTTAGTGTTACCCCTAATATAAAAATTAAAAATATTAGGGGTATATAATAAAGCTTTTTCATTATTTAACCTCAACTTCAGTTCCTTTTAAATAAGCTTCATAATTTTTATCATACATAGCCTCTGCCATTGTTCCTGGTAATCTATATTTTCCCTTTGTTACACTGTTAATTTTAACAAAGAAACTATTTCTTCCTGAATCATAATTATCAAAAGAGAAGAACCACATTATTCTATCATCTCTAATATCTTCATAATCAACATATGTATCCTCTGTTTTTTCCTCTACCCACTTAGGATAATTTTGATTTAAAGCTCTTAGATTTTCTATCTCCCAACCAGTTGGCAACACTTGAGTTAAAGCTACATTATTTATAGAGAAATATCTCTTTACATCATCACTAGGTAAAACTCTTACTTCTAACCAGAATGATTTTCCACTCTCTAAAGATTTTACAAACTCTTCTGATTGCTCTTTTCCATTTAGATCATAGTAGTGTCTTTCAATTTTAATATTTTTAGAGATATTTTCTCCCTCATAGTTAATAGGAACACCTTCCCAATAGTAATTAACATATATCTCTTTTCCATCATTAGCTCTTACTTCTATACTTTTAATATCTTCTGAAAGATTTTCAATATAATCTTCATCACTTGAGATAAACTTTCTAGTTTCTCCATTGATTTCAAGAATAGCTTTTAACTTCTCTTTCTCTTTATTTTCTTTTATCTCTGCCATAGTTAAAAGAGAGTAAGCACTACTTTGAGTAGATAGCCATCCTTGAGATTGAAGAACTTTTACTATCTCATTATAAAGATTTTTCTCAATTTTCTCATAGATAGTATAGTAAGCACTTAATACTATTGCCTTGTCTTTAAGTTTTGAACCATAACTACTTGAATAATATTCATAACTTACTTTAGGAATCTCTATTGAAAGCTTATCTCCTATCTCTCTAGCCATCTTCTCATCACCAGAAAGTTTATAAGCAGCTGCTAAATACCATTGACTTGGAACTAATAGCTTATCTAAATAGTTTTCATACATCAAATTCATCTCACTAATATCTGGCTCTCCTGCCAATGCCAATAGATAAAGAGTATAGGCTTTTAAATCTATATCTCCACTATAATTTTTAGCTTGTTGTTTACTAAATCTCAACCATTTCTCATACATATCATTAGGTATATAGTAACCTCTATCTTTAGCATTTATTAAAAAATGTCCAACATAGTTAGTTGCCCATAAATTGCTATCTGAACCTCCCATCCAATATGAGAAAGACCCATCATGTAGTTGAAATCTTGAAAGTCTAGCAATTCCACTATTAATATTTTTAGTTATCTCTTTCATATCAAAGTTCTTTTCATATGATAGTTTTGATATAAATAGTTGTGGGAAAACACTTGAAGTAGTTTGTTCTACACAACCATAAGGGTATCTAATTAACCATTGTAATCTCTCATCTATTGCTAAAATAGGTGAAGATGAAATAGTTATTCTACTATTCACACTGCCACTTACAAACTCTTCTGGAGCATTAAAATCTTGTTCGCTGTCTATACTTTTTACTTCATTAATATAAATATATGGGGAATTAGAGTCTATAGCTATATTTGTTACCTCTTCATGATCATATTTTGAAGAGTCTACAGATATTTTTATCTTTTCGACTCCTATTTTATTTGGAACTTTTATTTTAAAGAATAGAGTTTTCTTCTCTTTATTCTTTAACTCAATCTTTTCTTTTTGAATTTCACCATTGAACTCTAAACTTACTTTTATATCTCCTATTCCCTCTTCTAAAGCAAAGATCTCTACTGGAATAGTCAATTCATCTCCAACTTTTAAACCTCTTGGAATTGAACTATTTAACACCACAGGAGCTTTTACTAAAATCTCTTTTTCCGCACTTCCATATTTTTCAAAATCAGCACCTACTACCATTACCTTAACAGCACCCATATAGTTTGGCATTAAAAATTCAACTTCCCCTTCTCCATTTTCATCTGTGGAAAGTACACCTTTAAACATAACAACAGGTTTAAATCTCTCTGCATCTTCTATTCCTAGTTGTTTACTTCTACTTTTATTAGCCATTAAAGATTCAGCTAAGAAATCTCCTCCACCTGCTTTTAAAACTTGGTGTACCTCTCCAAAAGTTTTTCCTATAATCTCATTGTAGTTATCAAAAGCTGAGATTTGTAGTGCCTCTTTTTGATAAAAATATTTCCAAGGATCTGGTGTTTTAAATCCTGTAATATCTAAAAGCCCCTCATCTACAACAGCAACTGTATAATCTATTTTACTATTAGCTCTATTTTTTACCTTCACTTTAAAAGTTTCATTTGGTTTTATCTCATCTGGAGCTGAGATATCTAAATTTAACCTAGTAGAATCATCTTTTACCATCAATGGTACTGCTCCATACAATCTCAATGGTCTATCATTTGTATAATTTTTATAATCTTGGAATAGTGCAACTGTTACATAGGCATTTGGGAACATTTCCTCGCTAATTTCTACCTCTTCAACATTCTCTATTCCCTCTACATCTTTCCAATATCTCTTCAAAATTTGCCCAGATTTTTCAACAGTTACTAAAGCTCTTGCTCCCTTTTCTCCCTCATAGTATATCTTTGCTCTATCTCCAATATTATACTGCTCTCTATCTGCTTTTATTTTTAAGGTATCTATTTTTTTACTAATACTAGAATCTATCCAAGTACTTGCATATAGATTTACCCCTGTCTTTTGTCCTGTTGCAAGATCTTCAACCTCAACTAAAATTTCCCCCGTACCATTGATTTCACAATCTATTAAATATGGTTTATCTAAAGATACAAACTCTTTCTCAGAGATCAAAGTTGTATTACTATCTGTTTTTATTGATTTCAAGAAACTTCCATAATCACTATAATCCCACCACCAAGAGTACTCATTTCTATATATTCTATATTTTAATTTTCTTCCTGCTACCAATTCTTTTCCATCGTTAGTTACAGATATTACTTTAATATTAAGTTTATCTCCACTTTTAATATAATCTCTTCCACTATTTTCAATTCCTATATAGGTATCAAATTTTTTCAGTAAAACTTCCTCTATATTAGTTACTGGTCTACCACCAGTTTCTAAAACTCTTGTAACTATTCTTCCAGTTAAATTGATATTTGAAGGAGATATTTTTTCTACATTATATGTAATTTCTCCTCTTCCATCTTTGTTTAAAACTCCTTTTTTTTGATCATTATAATAAAAACTATAAGTTGTAGGATCTTTAAAGATATAGTTTTTATACTTCTCAAAAGAGATCTCTTCCTCTCTTACTTCCAATTCACTTGTATATTTTAAATCACTTCCAGGTGCTCCAAAAAGATAATCTGATTTTATAGAATATTTTAGATTTTTCTCTTGACCTAGATCAATTTCTTCTGGAATTTCAGTTTCTACTTTTATTTTATAAGGAACTATTGTTTCAACAGGTATATCCTTTTGAAACTTATCTCCACCTAATTCAACCTCTACCTTCCATAAACCAGTTTCTGAATCTTGATTAGTTTCAATCTCAAAAGTGTAAAATCCATTTTTACTATCTTTTATAACTCTATTCTCAATAAATTTTTCTCCTCTAGGTGTATAAACATTTACCTTTATAGGTTGCCCCTCTGGGAAAATACTTTTATTACTTCTAGCTATAACAGAGAAATAGATCTTATCTCCAGGTCTATAAATTCCTCTATCTGTATATAAAAATCCCTTGACTCCCTTACTACTATAAATTCCATCAACTGCAAATCCCTCATATGAAAGTTGAGAGTCATCAAATTTTAAAATTGATTTCTCCTCTCCTTTTTCACTAAGTAGATAAAAAATCTTATCGCTGTTATTAAAAATAACCTCTCCATTTTCATCAGTTACTTTCTCTTCTAAAAGTTGATTATTCGTTGTTATAGCCTTAACTTTTGCCCCTTTTACTAAAGAGTTGTCTGTTATATTAAGAACATTTACTACAATGTTATCCCTTGTTTTTTGAGCTACCATTGCATTATCTGACAACATCACAACTTTTCCAATCTTTCCATTGTTCTCAAAGAAACTATATTTTTTCCAATTTTCTACATCATTTGGAAACTTATAATCTATTCCTTTCTCATCAAAAGATAGTTCAACTATATAAAATCCCTTCTTATCAGCTAAATTTCCTAAATCTATCTCTGTTTGAATCCACTTGTTTTTTATACTATCAAGAGTGTAAGTTTTCTCTAAAATAGTATCTCCTATCTTGTAAAACTCCCCTTGTAAAGCATAATTAAAAACATTTCCATTCCCTTTAAAATTAAACTCTTGTAAAAATTGTGTTGTATTATTTTCATAGATTTTCTTCAAAGTAACATTAACTTTTTTTACATTAAGAGATCTAAAACTTATTCTCTTTTCATTTACCCCAGGTAAAATTATTCCCTCATTTGAAAAAGATATTTTAGGCTCTAAATCTTTAAAGGATACAGTAGTCTTATAATTCTCCTTCAGTTCTAAACCATCTTTAGATTTTAATCCCTCTCTTATCTCAACTTCATAAGTGTCACCTAAGTTAAAATCCCCAGTGATAACCACTCTGTTTTTAATTTTAACCAAAGTATATGGAATATCACTATTTACTTTTACATAGGCATCAATATCACTATTGAGATCTAAATCTTCAGAGAATCTTATCCCTATACTTTTCTTTCCAGATGAAATAGTTGAAATTTCCACTATATTCAAATATTTTTCCTCTTGCTCTACCTCAACATTTTCTTTTTCTACTTCAATATTTGAACTTACCTCTTTACTCTCTTGTACCTTCTCCTGTTCTGCCTCTTTTCCACATCCCAACATAGTAACCAACATCAAAAATGCCAATAACTTTTTCATTTTCCCTCCTTATGTTGCTCCTATCACTTTAAAAATATAGTTTTCAATAGAATATCTCTTAATTTATCATTGCTAATTTTTAGATTAAGCTTTTCTTTTAATTTTTCTATTCTCTGCTCCTCTAAATATCTCTCTTCATTCAAATTATCCCTATGTATAATCTCCATCTCTTCATCAGAAAACTTATTTATTACCTTTAAAAATTCCTCTCCATAGTTTTTAAACTTCTGATTTCCTATACCCCTTATTTTTAACATATCCCATCTATTTTTAGGTTTTTTCTCTGCTAACTCCATAAGTGTCAAATCTGAAAATACAATATAAGGAGCTACATTTTCCCTCTCAGCAATCTCACTTCTCAACTGATTTAAATTTTCAAATAGTGGATCTTCATAGTAATCAAAGGTTACCTTCTCATCTATTCTTCTAAAAACAGTTATCTCATTTTTCAAAACTTTTCTAGCTCTCTCATTCAATTTTAAAACTGGAAAACTTCCTGCACTTTGTTCTAAATATCCATCTGATATTAAGAAATTTATAAACTCCTCTATCCACTTTATCTCTCTATCTCTTAATATTCCAAAGGTAGAAAGTTTATTATACTCCTTTCTCTCCATTTTACTATCTGAACGTCCAACTAATATATTAGTTAAAGTCGATATTCCAATACTCTCTTTAGCTCTACCTATACAAGATAGAACTTTTTGAGCATCAATTGTTAAATCCTCTACATTTTTAAAAGATTTACAGTTACTACAATTTCCACAATAATTTTTTATTCTCTTATCTCCAAAATATTTTAAAATATATTCACGATAACAGCTCTCTAAATAGGCATACTCCACCATTACATCTAATTTAGCTATTTTTTCCTTTTTTAGACTATCCTCTGTCTCCTCATTGGAGTCAATTAGATACTCTTGTAACCCTATATCTTCTTCAAAAAACATCAAAATAGCCTCTGCTGGAGCTCCATCCCTTCCTGCACGTCCTGCCTCTTGGTAGTAACTCTCCATATCCTTAGGAATATTTCTATGTATTACAAACCTTACATTTGATTTATCTATTCCCATTCCAAAAGCATTTGTTGCTACCATTATCTTTATCTCATCTCTAATAAACTTCTCTTGATACTCTTTCCTCTCTTTTTCATTAAGTCCAGCATGATATTTTCCTACATTGTATCCCCTAATATCTTTTAAATATGAGTAAAGATTGTCTACCTCTTTTCTTGTTGAGGCATATATTATTCCAGATTTTTTAGGATTTTTCTTCAGATAATCTACTATCCAAGTCTCTGGTACAACATTTCTCACTACCTTAAAAAATATATTTTCTCTATCAAAACCAGCTACATATGAGAAAGGTTCTCTCATCTGAAGTTTATCCTCTATATCTTCCCTTACTTGTGGAGTTGCTGTGGCTGTAAGAGCAAGAATCTGTGGTCTTTTCCCTACCTTCTTTAAAAAGTTTGGTATCTCTAGATAACTTTTTCTAAAATCGTGTCCCCATTGAGATATACAATGTGCCTCATCTACTGCTACCATTGAGATGTCTAACTTCCCAATAAAAAATGAAAACTTCTCATTTTCAAATCTTTCTGGAGCTATATATATTATCTTTACACTGCCACTTTTTATCTTATGAATTGCCTCTATATACTCCTCTTTAGATAGTGTTGAGTTGATGTATACACTTTTTATTCCTAACAATTTTAAACTGTCCACTTGATCTTTCATAAGAGAGATCAAAGGGGAGATTACAAGGGTTATTCCTCTAAATAACAGTGCTGGAATTTGATAACAGATTGATTTTCCTCCTCCTGTACTCATCACCCCTAATGTATCTCTACGTGACAACACTGAGGAGATTATAACCTTCTGCCCCTCTCTAAAATCATCATATCCATATATCTCTTTTAATAATCTTCTAGCTTCTATTTTCATGAACTCACCAATCAAATTTTTTCTTACCTATATTATACCATAACCCTAGAAAATATCTTATGAAATACAATTATTTTATTATTCTTTCATATTAATGGCTATTTTAATAACTCCATCTCTCTTATTTTCAAAAATTTCATACGCTTCCATTATATCTTTAAATTTCATTCTATGAGTAATCAATGGTGTTGCATCTATCTTCTTTTCCTCAATATATTTCATTATCTTATCACAATCACAACCATCTACCCCACCAAATTTAATTGTTAAATTTTTTCCATATATATTTGGTAAAGGTAAAATTTGATCTTTTTCATACATAGCCACCAATACAACTGTTCCATTTGGACGAGCTATTCTTAGTGCTAAATCAAAAGTTTTCTCTCCTCCAGCTACTTCGAAAACTCTATCTGCTCCCCTTCCCTCTGTATATTTCAAAATCTCTTTCTCAATATCCACTTTCAAAGGATTTAAAACTATGTCAGCATAACTGTTTTTCTTAACTAGCTCCAGTCTATTCTCATCAACATCTATTGCAATTATCTTTTTAGGATTGTGCAATTTCAAATTTAATAGTGTACAAAGCCCTGTTGGTCCTGCTCCTATTACAACTACTGTATCATCTTTCTCTATCTCTCCTATCTTGCATGCCCAATATCCTGTTGATAGCAAGTCTCCTGTAAATAGTGCCTCTTCATCTGTTACACTATCTGGTATCTTAGTTAAGCAATTATCAGCAAAAGGGATACGTGTATACTCCCCTTGTCCACCATCTATTCTACAACCTAAAGCCCAACCACCATTTTTATCTGTACAATTATTTACATAACCTCTTTTACAATAGAAACACTCTCCACAAAAAGTTTCACAATTTACTGCAACTCTATCTCCTATATTGAAATTCTTAACCTTCGCTCCCTTTTCCTCTACTACTCCTACAAATTCATGCCCTAAAACTACTCCTTTAACTGCCCTTGGAACAAATCCCCTCTTTATATGAATATCACTTGAACATATAGTTGTTGTTGTTACCTTTAATATAACATCTGTGTCCTCTATCAATTTAGGTTTCTCACACTCTTTTAATACCAATCTATCAATATCCTCATATACAACTGCTTTCATTTTACCTCTTCCTTTCTATTTTTTATCTTTTCTTTCATTAATATATATACTCTATAATCTATATTTTAGCAAGGTTATTAATTTTTTAACTTAATTTTTAAATCCTTTGAATAAAATAGGAAAAACATGATATAATATATATTATTTTATTTTCAGGAGGCTTTAAAAAATGAGTAACACCATTACATATAAAGAGGTTTTAGAATTAGATAACTATATACTTATTGATGTTAGAACACCTAAAGAGTTTGCTAGAGAACCAATTATAGGAGCAATAAATATTCCTGTTCTATTAGATGATGAAAGGGTAACAGTTGGAACTACATATGTTCAACAATCTAAAGAGTTGGCTAAAGAGATTGGGATAAACTGTATATCAAAAAGACTTCCTGAAATTTTTAAACAGGTACAGGAGCTTTCAAAAAAATATAGAAGACTTATTTTCTACTGTGCTAGAGGTGGAATGAGAAGTGGTTCTATGTCTGCTCTTTTTGGTTCACTTGGTTATAGAGTTTCTAAATTAGAGGGTGGATATAAAGCATATAGAGAGTATGTTGCTAAGAATACCCCAATAGCTAATGAGGGATTTAAATATATTGTTTTACATGGTAGAACAGGAATTGGAAAAACTAAGATTCTTAATAAGTTAGAAGAGTTAGGTTATCCAGTTATGGACTTAGAAAAGATGGCTGATCATAAAGGTTCTTTCTTTGGTAATCTATGTGAAAAAAGACAACAAAGTCAAAAGAGATTTGAAAGTGAGATTTTTCATTTCCTTTTAAATAATAAGAAAGGGTATATTCTTGCTGAAAGTGAAAGTAAAAGAATAGGAGATGCTTATATTCCTGAGTCAGTATATGATTCTCTTGTTTCTGGTTATCATTTGATGGCTGATACAACTCTTGAACATAGAATTGAAGTTCTTATGGAAGATTATGCCAATGCTTCAAAGGAGGAGTTAAAAGCTTCTCTTACTAAAGTTGGACGTTACATTTCTAAGAAAAACCTTGCTAAATATATGGAGCTTCTTGAAAACAATAAATTGGTTGAACTTGCTACTGATTTAGTGAAAGAATACTATGATCCACTTTATCAAAAGAGTATTGATAAATATATGTTTAATGAGCATATTTTCTATTCAACTACTGATGAGGGGGTAGAAAAGGTTATCGAATTTTTAAAAGCTCATGGGTTTGAGGAGTAGAAAATGGGGTGTTTAATTGTGCACCCCATTTTTGATTTACATTTCTCTATATTTAATATTTTTTCTTTTTAATCTATTTTTCACTGCAAGTTTTGATACTTTTCTAGTTACAATCCAATCCCTAAAAATAAGTTTCTTATCTTTGGACAGTGCATAATCTATAGAATCTAAAAAAGTTTCTAATTTCTCTTTTGCTTCCTCAATAGATTTTAAATTTTTTCTATTTTTATACAATAATAGAAATTCTTTCTTTGTCATAATTTTACCTTCTAAAACTATCTCTTATACATCTCTTCATAATATTTTTGATAATCACCACTTGTTACACTCTCTAGCCACTCTTGATTATCTAAATACCATCTTATTGTCTTTTCAATTCCTATTACAAATGGTGTTTCTGGATACCATCCTAACTCTTTTACTATCTTACTTGGATCTATTGCATATCTTGCATCATGTCCTAATCTATCTTGAACATATGTTATTAAATTATAATTAATATTTTCTAAATCTGTTTTTAATATTTTTCTATACTCAATTTCATCTTTCATTATTCTTGAAATTGTATCTATTATCAATTTTACTATATTAATATTAGTCTCCTCATTGAATCCACCAATATTATATACTTCTCCTAATCTTCCCTTTTCAAGAACTATATCAATTCCTTTACAATGATCTTCTACGTATAACCAATCTCTTACATTCATTCCATCTCCATATACAGGAAGTTCTTTTCCATGAAGTACATTATTTATTATCAATGGAATTAGTTTTTCTGGAAATTGATATGCTCCATAGTTATTTGAGCATCTAGTTATATTTATTGGCATATGGTATGTTTCCATATATGCCATAACTAACATATCTGCACTTGCCTTTGATGTTGAATATGGTGATTTAGGTGATAGTGGAGTTTCTTCAGTAAAGAATTTAGTTCCAAAGGTTTTTACCTCTCCTCTATTTTCAAGTAAAATATCTAAATCACTATCATTAAAAGTAAGATCTTTTCCCTCTGGTATATCTTTTCTTAGACTTCCATAAACTTCATCTGTTGATACTTGTAGATATTTTTTACCCTCTTTGTATAGAGGATATCCCTTTTCACCTTTTCCTACTGTCCAAAATTTTTTTGCTGTATCTAAAAGAGTTTGTGTTCCTAGAATATTTGTTTCAAGAAAAAGTTTTGGATTTTCTATACTTCTGTCAACATGTGATTCTGCTGCAAAGTTTACAACATAATCAATATCATACTTAGAAAAGATATTTTCTACCAATTCATTATTGCAGATATCTCCCTTTACAAATTCAACTCTTTTGTCTTTTAACTCATTTTCTATATTTTTCAAATTTCCAGCATAAGTTAATTTATCAAGAACAACTACAAAAATATCCTTGTGTTTATTTAAAATATATTTTAAGAAGTTTGCTCCTATAAACCCTGCTGCTCCTGTTATTAAATAATTTTTCATACTATTCCTCACTTATATCCAACAAATATTTTCCATACTCTGTTTTTAATAATGGTTTTGCTAATTCTTTCAATTGTTCTCTAGTTATCCAACCATTTTTATATGCTATCTCTTCTAAACAAGCAATATAGTTCCCTTGTCTTTCCTGTATAGTTTCAATAAAATTAGAAGCTTGTAACAAGTTTTTATGATTTCCTGTATCTAACCAAGCAAATCCTCTTCCTAAAAGATTAACTTTTAAATTTTTTTCTTCTAAATATAACTTATTAAGATCTGTTATCTCTAACTCTCCTCTTTTACTAGGCTTTAAACTTTTAGCTTTTTCTACTACTGTATTATCATAAAAATATAATCCTGGTATTGCATATTTTGATTTTGGTTTCTCTGGCTTTTCTTCTAATGATAATACATTCATATTTTTATCAAACTCTACAACCCCATACTCTCTAGCATCTTTTATAAGATAACCAAAAATCTCTGCTCCTTTTTCTAATTTTGCTAATTTCTTTAATATAGGTGAAAATCCCTGTCCAAAGAAAATATTATCTCCTAATACTAAAGATACACTATCTTTTCCTATAAACTCTTCACCTATTATAAATGCTTCAGCTAATCCATTAGGTTTTTCTTGAATAGCATAAGATATATTTAATCCTATTTTACTTCCATTACCAAATAATTCTTTAAAACAATTTATATCTCTAGGAGTAGAAATTATTAAAATTTCTCTTATTCCTGCTAACATTAAAACTGATAATGGATAATATATCATTGGTTTATCATATATTGGTAATATCTGCTTTGATATACTTATTGTTAATGGATGAAGTCTTGTTCCACTCCCCCCTGCTAATATTATTCCTTTCATTAATTATTTAACCCCTTTATCTATAATAGTTAATTTATATACAAATATATCTATAACATATTTTTACAAAAAATAAAAGATAACCTTTTATATATAAAATATAAAAAATTATCCTTTACATTATTATTTAACTCTATACTTAATATTTTTTCTTTTTAATCTATTTTTTACTGCAAATTTTGACTCTTTTCTAGTTACAATCCAATCTTGAAAAATAAGTTTTTTATCTTTGGATAGTGCATAATCTATAGAATCTAAAAAAGTTTCTAATTTTTCTTCTGCTTCTTCAATAGAATTTAAATTTTTTCTATTTTTATACAGTAATAGCAATTCTTTTTCTGTCATGATTTTTACCTTCTAATTTAAAATATCTTCAAATAAATTTTCTTGATACTCTCCTCTTTCAATTAATCCTTTAAATGAATTTTTAACAAGTTCCTTATCTTCTTTATAAGTAACTCCAAACCATTTATCTTTTGTTTCCAATACTTTTACTTTTATTCTATTTTCTTTTAACAATTCTCCTATAAAGATTGGCAATAGATACTCACTTTTTATATTATTTACTTCTTTTTCTAAAAACTCTATAAAACCTTGTTCTAAAGTATTAATAAATTCTGGAGTTAAGCCCCACATATTCATAGATACATTTGAATTTATATCTATCTCATTTTCTTCTGCAAATACTTTTTCTCCTATTTTAGTAATATCTGAAGTTTCTATAATTTCTGTAAGATAATCATTTTTATCTACTTGGCAAATACCTCTTGTTACTCCACCATTATCACTTAAAGTATTTTTTAATTTAAATCCTACCATACAAAATTTATTGTTATTTTTACTTAAAAATTCATACATATTTTTAAAAGAATTTTTTCCATAGTAGTCATCTGCATTTATCACAACAAATGGTTCTTTTATTATATCCTTGCATGCTAATACTGCATGTCCTGTTCCCCATGGCTTTTTTCTTTCCTTTGGAACTTTAAAATCACTTGGGATATTTTCTAATTCTTGATAAACATAATGAACTTCTACATTTAATTTTTTACATATTTTTTCTATTCTATTACCTATAACTTCTTTAAAATTTTTTTCTATATCTTTGCGGATTATAAAAATAATTTTATTAAAACCTGATTTAATAGCATCATAAATAGAATAATCCATAATAATTTTACCATTTGGTCCTACTGGTTCTAATTGCTTTATTCCTCCACCAAAACGCGATCCTATTCCTGCTGCCATTATTACTAATGATATTTTAGTCATTTTTTACCCCTTTGAAAAAATTATGATATATTTCTTTCAATATACTTCTAAAATCTTTATTTAATAAAAATACAATAATTAATATTATACTTGTAATTATAGATATTTTTATAGAATATAATATCCAATTTAGCCAACTATTTATTTCATTAACTATAAAAATTTTAATAATTTTATTTAAACTTAATAATGAAATTACTGTTAATATTAAATAGTTTCCATATACTTTTATATACTCTTTTAAATCTTTATTAAAACACCTTTTAAATGTTAATATTGGCTTATATATTAAAGTTATTGAAATATTTGAAATAATAGTTCCTATTATAATTCCATTTAATCCATATTTTATCCCTAATATAATTGAGAAAACTAAATTTATTACACTTTCTAATATTGGAGATTGAATATCATCAAAAAATCCACTTCCATCTTTAAAAATATCCAATATTACTCTAAAACATGCTACGAAAATGTTTATACAGATTAATTGTACTATAAAATTTGATAATATATACTCTTTTCCTATCCATAGACTTATAAAATAATTTATTAAAATATATGAACAATATGAAAATACTATCCCTATCAATAAAAATATCATATTTATTTTTTTAAATAATCTATATGTTTTTTCTTTTGAGTTAATAGCTATATACTTTCCTATTTTAGGTCTAATGACATTTACTCCAATATTAATAATTGTTGTTATCATTTGAATAACTAATTGATAATTTGCATATATTCCTACTACTTTTATTGAAACTAATTTTGAAATTAAAATTAAATCTGTATTAAATACAACTAAAGTTCCTATTTTATGCCAGAATAGGTTTTTTATATCCTTATTTAATCCAATATATCTTTCTTTAGTTGAAAAAACAAATGAATAACTTTTATCAAAATGTCTTTTCAATAAAATATACTGAGTTAAATTATCCAATATTAATAAAATTATAAATATCAAAAAAGAATGATACTTTATAATTAACCATATTTGTAGTGTTTGATAAATAAACTTACTTAAACTTTGAATAAATCTAACATAAATAAATTCTTGATTTGCTATAAATAAGATAACATATTTTATAAATAGATAAGTTGATACTGTATTTAATACATACAAAATCCAATAAACATACATTATTTTATCAAAAGATTTTACTTTCATAAAAAATGGCAATATTGGAGTTAATAATATCCCTAAACCAAATAATAACAATGCTATTTTATTATAAATACTTTTTATTGTAGATAAAATAATACTTACCTGTTTATAATTTTTCTCTGCCAGTGGTTTATATAAGGCAAAAGCCGATGCATTTTCTAGTCCCATTTCAACTATATTTAAATATTGTAATAATTGAGTAAATAGTTTCATTATTCCTAGTGTTTCTATCCCCATATATTCTATAAAATATTTATTTTGTAAAAACATTATTACTCCAGTAAAAATTGTAAATATAAAATTCAAAATAAAATCTTTTTTCAATTACTACTCCTCTTTTTTATTTATATACTTTTAAAATTTCATTCTGTTTTATTAAAAACAACATAACTTTATTTAATTTTTTTATTTTTTAAATAAAATGCTAATGGAATAATTACCAATGTTACTTGACACGTAAAATATCCTTCCGTATTATCCGTTAAATAAGTTATAAACATATATGTAATTAAAGAAAAATATAGTTTTGATACTCTTTCACCATATTTTTTAAAAAATTGTAAAGGAATATAAACCAAATTAAATATATACCACATTAATGACATGAAAAAACCAAAATTAATATATATTTTTAATATATCATTATGAAGCCCTCTAACTACTACCATATATAAAACTTCCGACTTATCCATATTCTCAATAGCTTTTGCAACTCCAGCTATCCCCCAACCACTTTGAAATAGAGAAAATTTAGTTCTTTTTATAAAATATGAATAAATCAAGTCTCTTCCCATATTATTAATTCCATAATGATTTAATAAAGAAAAAAACTTTTCATCATAAAGAATAAATAAATAAATAAAACTTATCAAAGTCCCAATAACTCCTAATAAAATCACTCTAAATTTTGTTAATTCCTTTTTATACAGAAGTATTGAAAATAATCCAGCTATAATAATTCCAGCTATTCCTATCCTTTTTGCCCCTAAAATAAAACAAAATATTAATAAACTTATTCTATTTTTTCTTTCTTTTTTATTTTTTTCAAAAAAAAGATAATAAATAAGAAGTAATCCTATACTAAATGTAAGTTCATGAACTTCAAAGTAATTTGCTGAAGCATCATCAAATGCAAAAATTCCCATAAAACTCTTTATTATTCCCAAAAATCCAATTCTAAAAAAACCACTTATAAAAATAATTAACTCATCAATTAAAAACATATTTGTCAAATAATCAATAGAGGTTTGACCAAATAATGCTAAGATATCTATTGCAAGAATATAAATAAAAATTCTATCAAAAAAAATAAATACAGCTCGAGTCCAATATCTAATTCCATACATATCAAGAATTGGACTTTTAAAAATAGTTACTATTTCTGCTACTATCATTAAAAGAATTAATGGATAAAATATTTTCAAGATATTCTTTATCTCTGATTTTGATATTTTTTTTTCTACTGATAACACATATAAAGTTAATCCTACTGTTCCTATATATTTTGAAAAAAATAATATTTTATAAAAATCCCCTTCTGCAACGCCAAACAATTGATAACTTTGAGTAGAAAATAAAGCTAATAATATAACTATTCCACTATAAAATTGATCTTTTCCTATTGTCATTTTATTTTTCAATATATAAAATTCCTCCTATTTAATTACTATTCTTAATATCTTAATTATATAATTACTCATTTTCTTTTTTAAAACAATAATTTATAAATTCTTCAAAATTTTTAAATACAGGTTCATTTTCTGTCAAATATTTTAAACTTTCATCATAATTTCCACATAATATTGCCTTTTTACAAAAGATTTTTTCATTATCTTTTAAATTAGAAAAAAGCATAAAGTATTCATGAAAAATTTTTTTATCTGGTATTTTACCATATCTATTTTTATATTCTAATGCTAGTATCCTAGCCTCTTTTAATTGTTCTTTTTTACGTTTACTATAATACTCTTCAACTCTCATTATTTTCTTAGCTGGATTTCCTGCATATACCCATCCTGACTCGCAATTTTTAGTAACAATGCTTCCAACTCCTATTATTACATTATCTCCTATTTCTACATTTCTTAATATTATACTATTCATTCCTATAAAAATATTATTTCCAATTTTTACCCTTCCTGAAGCTCCTAATATTACACCTTTTTCACTATTTTTCATTTTAAATCTTTTCAATACTGACCAACTATAATCATGAGTAAGAATAATAACCCCTTCTGTGATTCTTACATGACTTCCTATAGTTATTAACCACGGGTACTGTTCATCTATTATAGTATTTCTAGGAGAATATATTGTAACATCTTCTCCAATATTCATCCCTTTTCTTCTTAAATATTCTATATAATTATCTGAAGAAGATTTTTCTTTATATAAAAATTTTTTTATAATTTGTTTTAGCATGCTCTCTCCTAACTTTTAAAATTATTTTGTAATTTTACTAAAAGCCATAATAAAAATACATTCTTTCTCTTTAGTAATTCAGAATAAATTCTTTGAGCTCGAGGATTTTTTTTATATGGATACCAAGATAATATGCCTTGCAAAAAAGAATCATTACAAATTTTATTTATTTGCTGAAATTTATAAATTATACTTACTTTTGATTTTTCTAATTGTTTTATATATGCTCTTGTATTCCCTAAAAACATTCTGGCTATATAAAATTTATCTTCTTCTATTTCGTTATATTCAGTTAAGATTTCAATTTCTTTAAAATATAGTTTTTTATATTCTTCAAATTTACTCTCTCTAAAAGTTTTAGTTAAAGTAATACTATCACTATTATCACAATAATTATAAAAACTTTTTGGAATTATTATTATTCTCTTCATTTTAGGAACACAATTTAAATGAAAAATAGCATCTTCTGAAACATATTCTCTCTCCGAATTAAATTTTATATTATTTTTTCTTAAAAACTCTAAAGAATAAAGATTTTTCCAAACTGACATTCCGTAATATTCATCTCTTAATTCTTCTGGTAAATTACCAATCATTCTACAGGCACAAAGTTTAGCTTCATTTTCTGTCAATATTATATTTTCTGTTGTTATTTTAATTTCCTTTTTAATATTATTTCTAGTATTATAAATATAATATCCTGCCATACACATATCAACTTCATTCTCTATTGAAATTTTATACATATATTCAAACATATTTTTTTCAATAAAATCATCTGAATCTACAAATGCTATATATTCTCCTGTTGCTATTTCAATTCCAGAATTTCGTGCAAATCCCAATCCTTGATTTTCTTTATGAACTACTTTTATTTTATTATATTTTTTGGCATATTGATCACATATTTTAGGACAACTATCTGGCGAGCCATCATCTATTAATATTATTTCTATTTCTTTTAATGTTTGGTTTAATATTGATTGAATACATCTATCTAAATATTTTTCAACATTATATACTGGAACAACTACACTTACTTTTATTCTATCTTTCATTTTATTCCCCCATTTAAAAATTTTATTTTTTCATTTGTTCTGCTATATCTGCATCTACAATTTCTTCTCCACTTTTTTCTTTTAGTTGTTCCTTTGAAGCCTCACTTAAACCATCATTAATAATTGCTTGCATATCGCAAGTACTACATTTATCTAATTCTTCTTTTGTAATTTTTCCATCTCTATAATCACATACAATTTTATTTTCATACATACTATAAGGAGTCTTAGTAAATAATGTTTTAAATTTATGTAACATAACCCAAATTGCTGGTTGCCAAATATACTTATGCATTGCAGGAGATGCTGATCCTATCATCCAACAATTACGATCACAACAACGAACTTTTCTACGAACTGTCTCAGCTTCAGGACTATTCCATAGTTCTTCCCAACTTTGATTATTCAAATTTCCCATTACTTCTTTATCTTTTGTACCATTACATGGCATTACATCACCATATGGATCCATAAAGAATGTATCAAAGCTCATATCACAAGGAAGCAATCTCCTTTGTCCATAAATATAATTAATTAATCCATGATTAAAATAAGCTCTAAACCACTTTTTTGGACTATTACTTCTCAACAATTCATTTATAAGATTTTCAAAATTCTTTGCTACCATTGGTCTATCATGAATAATATTTTTAGCTTCTACAAAATAAAAACTATTATGAAGAGAAGCTGTTGCAAATTCCATTCCCATTTCATCAGAAATTTTATATAGTGGTACAAGATCTGGAGCGTTTTTATCTTGAACTGTCATTCCAAATCCAACATCTTTCATTCCCATTTCTCTCAATTTTTTTAAAGTTGTATATCCTTTATTATATCCATCATTTAGCCCACGAATTTCATTATTAGTATTTTCTAATCCTTCAATAGAAATACGAATACCTACTTGAGGAAATTCTTTGCATAAATCTACTATACGTTCTGTAAAAAAACCATTTGTTGAAATAACAATTCTATCACTTTTTTTATAAAGCTCACGAACAATCTCTTTTAAGTCTGTTCTAATAAATGGTTCTCCTCCTGTAATATTAGTAAAATACATTTTAGGCAACTTCTTAATTGTTTCTATTGTTATTTCTTCTTCTGGTTTAGAAGGTGCTTTATATCTATTGCACATAGAACAACGAGCATTACAACGATAAGTTACAATAACTGTTCCATTTAATTTTTTTTCTGTCATTTTTTTCTCCTTATTAAATAATAATTTTTTTAATAAATTTTCATTAATTTTTCTACATATTTCTCTACAGTATCAAAAGTTATTTCTCTACAATTTTTACTATATAATTTTCTTTTTTCATTATTTTGCCAAATTTCTTTAATTTTTTCAGTTAAACTATTTATATTTCCACTTTCAAAAAGTTCTCCTGTTTTTCCTTCTACAATCAATTCTGGTATACCTCCTATTTTAGCTCCAAGAACTGGAGTACCATACATTTGAGATTCCATTACAGAGAAAGGACAATTTTCATACCATTCTGATGGATAAATCGTAAATTGGGCTTCTCTAATCAATTTCTCTAAAGAATTTCCTTTTTGAAAACCAACATTCTTTATATTTGAAACTTCATTAATTTTATCTTCCAGTGGACCTGACCCTGCAAACACAAACTGTATCTCAGGTAAAAGTTTACAAGCCTTTAATAATGTATTAATCCCTTTTTCTTCTGAAAAACGTCCAAAATATAAAATATAATCTTTTTTCTCAACTTCTTTATACTCCACTTCCTCTACAAAATTGTGTAAAGCTATCGTTTTCTTGGCAAATAAAGAATTGCTATCCATTTTTTTCTTTAAAAATTCAGAACAACAGATTATTTTATCTATGTATTTATAGGCACCATTCATTTTCCAAAAATATGCTTCTAACATACCTACCATAGATTTTACAGTTGAGCCATGAATACATTTTCCTTTTACACAATTTATAAACTTACCACCTAAACATTTTTCACAATTCTCATTTGTAATTGGGTTTTTTAATTGATGATTAGGACATATAAGTTGATAATCATGGGCTGTAAAGATAATACGGCATTTCTTACCTGTCTGTTTTCTCCATTTTACAATTTCTAAAATAATACTTGGAGTTAACTGATAATTAAAATTATTAAGATGACATACATCTGGTTTAAAATCATCAAGAACTAAACGAATTTTTTCTCTAGCTTCTGACGAATAAATTGTCTTAATAGGATAAATTAATTTAGATAACTTTGAGCCACTGTGAAAATCCATATTAGATGTATATGCTTCTATATTATTTCCTACACAACGTCCCTCGTGTTCCATTCCAAAATATTGAACTTCATGTCCTATCTTTTGTAAATACTCGCCCAATTTAAATATATATGTTTCTGATCCTCCATTTGGATATAAAAATTTATTTATCATTAAAATTTTCATACTAACCCCTTTATACTAAATTTTTAATTTTTCTAATGTTTTAAACATATAATCTATTATTCTCTTCACAATATATGAAAATATTGTTGTTCCACAAATAACCATAGTTAGTGTTAATAAAAACTGTACCCATCCATTTCCTAAAATTATATTTAATTTTAATTTTTCAATAACTCTAAAAATCAACATATGAGATAAATATATTTCTAAACTAATACTGCTAAAAAATTTTGTAATTTTATTTTCTAGTATCCCACCTCGTTTTAAAATAGCACATATTAAAAGCATACATGCTATACTTAAACATATATAAACATTTTCATCAAATACATAGTAAGCTATGATAATAATTACTGTAATAAAAAATATTAAATTTTTATTATAATTTAGTATCTTTTGCGATATAAATATATCAATCCTCCAGCTATAAAAAAACATGCACTATATAAAATATTATTTCTTCCTAAGTCAAAAAAATTATAAGAAATATAGTTATAAATAAGGCTTAATGCAAATACTATCCAAGCTCTTTTTTTGGTTTCTAGTAAAAAGACAAAAAAAGGAAAACTAATATAAAAGATAAAGATTAAACCGAGAAACCATCCTACTCCAATTACTGAAAGAAATTTTGGAAGAAATCCAAACATTAATGTTAAATCACAAAATCCTTCATAAAAACTTTCTACTGAAGGAAATAATAAAACATCTAAAATCACAAGTATACTAAAAAAAGGAAGAACTTTTTTAAAACGTTTTTTATAAAAATCAGATAAAACAATTTTATTATTTAAAAATTTTTCATAATATCCTGAATACATCCCAAATGCTGAAATTACCATAAATAAGAAAACAAAATTTGTAAATGACGGTATAACTTTATTATACAAATACCCTGAAATAATATAATTAGTATTTGCTCTTATATGCATAATTACAATTCCAAAAGCTGCTATTGTTCTCAATCCATCAATAGTTCCATAATGTTTATTTTCCTTTTCCAATATTTTTTCTCCTTTTACTTAATATATACTTCCAATGTTTCTTTTACTATCTCATCCCAGTTATATTTTTTACAAATAAATTCTGATGCTTCCATTTTATATTTTCCTACCATTTTTAGACTATCACAAGCATTTTGAAGCTTTTCTTTTAAGTCATTTATATCAGATTTTTTAAATATAAATCCTTTATCTTCAACTACTGAAGTACATTCATCAATATCTGAAACTAAGCAACAATTTCCATAACTCATAGCTTCTAAAAGGCTTAGAGGCATTCCCTCTAGATCAGATGGTAAGCAATATAAATAAGCATTGCTATATAATTCTTCTAACTCTTTTCCTTGTACAAAGCCTGTAAAAATTATTCTTTCATCACTTTTAGCGAACTCTTTTAATTCTTTTTCAAATTCGTTGGTATCTGAACTTCCCCCAGCTATTACTAGCTTTTTATTAGTTTTTACTTCTTTAAATGCTTGTATTAAATTTTTTATTCCTTTCTCTGGAACTAATCTCCCCAAAAATAAAATATATTCATCTTTATTCAAAGAAAATTTTTCAGTAATCAATTCAGCATTTCTTAACTCTGGACGATTTACTCCATTTGGAATAAATTTTGTTTCACGTCCATAAGTTTCTTTAAAATATTTTTGAACGCTTTCACTTAAAACAATAATCTCATCTGCAAATTTAACAGCACATTTTTCACCTAACATAATATATGTACTAGCAAGCTTTCCCCATTTAGCTCTTTGATGATCCAAACCATGAATTGTTGCTATACATCTTTTTCCAAACAACTTAGGTAACCATAACATAGCACATGGTCCTTCTGCATGAAAATGAATTACATCATATTTTCCAAAAGCTGCCTTTATTGCAGCAAATATAGAAGAACTCATTGCAGCTATCCCACGTAAATTTATTGTTGGTACTGTTTTTAATTTTATTCCTTTATATTCTTTTAACTTTTCTTCATCAAACTCTTTACCACTAACATGATGTCCTTTTCTGTTGTAACAAGTAACTTCGTGCCCCAAAGCTACCATACGAGTAGATAATTCTTCTACAACTATTTCTACTCCTCCTTCTCTTGAAGGAATACGTTTATGCCCAAGCATAGCTATTTTTAATTTTCTTATATCTCTCATTTTTTTCTAATAAGCTCCCTTTCCTCCAATTACATTTTTTATTGTTTTTATTATTATTACTATATCTAGCCATAAAGACCAGTTTCTATAATAATACTCATCTAGTTCTAATCTCTCTTCAAAATCTGTTTCACTTCTTCCATGTGTTTGCCACATTCCTGTTATTCCTGGTTTTGACTTTATTATTTTCTCATAATATTCTCCCATATCTTTTTTTTCTCTTGGTAAATATGGTCTTGGACCTACAAAAGACATCTCCCCTTTTAATACATTGATAAATTGAGGAAACTCATCTAATGAAGTTCTTCTTAAAAATTCTCCTACTTTTGTTATTCTAGGGTCATCTTTTAGTTTCTTATTTTTTTCATACTCTTCTCTTATCTTTTCATCCTTTGCCATCATCTCTTCTAAAATCTTATCTGCTCCAGTTACCATACTCCTATATTTATAAATTTTTATACTTTTCCCATCTTTTCCAATTCTATCCTGAGTAAAAAAAAGTCCATGTTTTCTTTCTTCATTATCAGTTTTTATCCATACCAAAATTGTTAGTGGGATTAGACTTAACCCCCCTACAATTCCTATTCCTATATCCATTACTCTTTTTAAAAACCTACTTAATCCTCTTACATAGTTTATTTGAGCTGATATTAACATTGTCCCATCATAATCTTCTATCTCTGAGTTAAATGTATATACTCCATTTAACTCAGGAACAAATTTAACTTTATTTACTTTTCCATCTAAATTATTTATTATTTCAAACATCTGATTATTATCTGCTAATGGCATTGCTATTATTACTTCATTTATTCTTTTATCTGATATTACTTGTTCTATCTCTTCATAAGTTCCTAAAATTTTATCTTTATCTATACAAACTTCTTGATGTACTCCAAGCAAATTATTTGCTGAAATATATCCTCGTAAGTTATACATAGTAAAACTATTCTCACCTATTATTTTTGTTAACTCTCTTGCTGTATTTCCAACTCCTATTATCAATAGTCTTTTTTCTAGTATGCTTATAAATTGTTTTCTGATGATTTTTATTATTAAAATGTTAAAAAAGGTAAATGTTATTCCTATTACTAAATGAACTGGGATATATTTAACTCCCCAAAATGCTATATCATTTATTAACATCACTATTAAATATTCTATATGAACTCTAAGTTGTTTTCTCAGCTCTTCCCATATTAGTATTGTTTTAAAGGAATACATATTTTTAGTAAGGTTTAAAATTAGGTAAATAAAAAAGGTATTATACACAATTCTATCTGGCACATTAAATAGTTTATTAACTCCAAAATAGAAAATAAATTGTAAAATTATCATTAGTATTTTTACACTTTGTCTCTTCAATGTTCTTCCCCTTTACAAAAAAATTAAATTATATCAAACTACAGTTATTATTAAGATACTACTTTTTATTATTTTTGTCAATTACAAAAATTACGTTAAATAGATATTTTAGATTAAAAAATATAACATTTATGTGTGCTTATGCATATTTTAATTTATTATATAGAGAATCTTTGTTTTTTCAGCCCCAAAAAACAAAAAAGAGTGACCAACATAATTTTTATGTCGTCACTCTCTTTTGCATTCCCCTGCCAAGGAATTATATTCTATCACTTTCCAACCTATCAGTAAAGATTATTTACAAAAATTCCCATCTTTCATTATCAGAATCTCTTCTCCATCTTCTGTTATTCCTACAATCTCTAAATCACTAGTTCCAACCATAAAATCTTCATGAACCATAGAGATATTAACACCATTTTTCTTTAATTCATCCTCATTCATCTCACTTCCACCCTCTAAGCAAACTGGATATGCTTGCCCTAAAGCCAAGTGACAAGAGGCATTTTCATCAAAAAGTGTATTGTAGAAAATAGTATTTGAATTTGAAATTGGTGAATCATAAGGTACAAGTGCTACCTCTCCTAAATATCTAGCCCCATCATCAGAATCTAAAAGTTTAATCAAAGTTTCCTCTCCCTTTTCTGCTCCTGCTTCTACGACTCTTCCATTTTCAAACTTTAGATAGAAATTTTCAATTAGATTACCACCATAACAAAAAGGCTTACTACTATATACAATACCATTAACCTCATCTTTCTTAGGTAGAGTAAATACCTCTTCTGTTGGCATATTTGCTACAAAATATACTCCATCTTTTGAAGTTTCTCCACCAGCTGTCCAAATATGTCCCTTTGGTAACCCTATCTCTAAATCTGTTCCCAAAGAGTTTCTATATCTTAATTTTCTAAATTTCATACTATTTAGATAGTTCATAGTATTTTTTAAATTTGTTAGATGCTTATTCCACTCTTCAACAGGATTTTCACTATCTGCTCTCACTATTGAAAGTATCTGATTCCATAATTTTTCCTTTGCCTCTTCTCCTTGAAGGTCAGGATATATTTTTTTACTCCAAGCATCAGTAGGAATTGATACTACACACCATTGATTTTCATTATTCATCACTTTTGCATAGTAATCTTTCAAAGCGATACTTCTAGCTTTTTGAGCTCTTGCAACTCTCTCTTGATCTACATCTTTTAAAATTTCTGGATCAGTAGCATAGATACTTAAAAAAGCTGCTCCTTTCTCTGCATAATCTTTCATCATATCAGCTTGATGTTTAGGATAGATATCAAAAATCTCTTCAGCTCCATAAAGATATCTATATTTTCCACAAACTTCATCTGTCCAATTAATAACTACCTCTTTAGCTCCAAATTTATATGCTATTTCTACAACTTTTCTAGTAAATTCAAAAGTCTCCACAGGTGCACTTACAACTAAAATTTGCCCCTTTTGTATATTTATTCCTATTCTAATAATCATTTCTATATAGTTAGCAATCTCTTTTCTCATTCTCTTCTCCTTAATCTATTCTAAATCTTCCTTTGGAAATAAAGTTATTAATATATTTTGCTGTTCCCATTTTCTTATGAATTTCCTCATGTACAAGGGGAATTAGTAGTGTGTCCTTTGCACTATCTAACATACACTCTTTAGAATTTAAAAGTCCATCATTGAACTCTCCCAACCATCTACTAAAAATCCCCTCTGTTTCTGTTCCAATTATTACTCCTATCTCTATTTTAGGATTTTTAACTTCAAATTTCTTTCCTTTCCCTAAAACTCTTAAAGGTTTAAATATTGTATCAAGTAGTGGAAAAACTCTTTTCAATCTTCTATGAACTACTGAATCTCTTAGAGGGGCTGCAATAAGTATTATCTTATCTACTATCCCATCAACTTCCTCATCTTTTAAAGTTTCCTCTATTAATTTTCCCCCTAATCCATATCCAATTAAAACAATCTCCTCTTTTTCAATCATTCCACCATATTTCAGATCAAGCAGGAATTTTTTTAACATCTCCTTTGAAAATTTTATATCTGGAAAAGTAAGAGGAAAATTTAGATTTTCCACTTTATACCCTAATGATTTTAAATTTTGTTCTAAAGGTTCCATATCTTTATAGCTTCTATGAAACCCATGAATCAACACTATTCTATAGCTCATCTTCTCACTTTCCTTTTCACTATTTTATTCCTTTCCATTATATCATTTTTTTAGAAGAACTTTACTAAAAATTGAAAAATAATGGATAATTTTTTTATTTTTTATGGTATGATATCTTTAGAAATCAAAATAGAGGAGGAAATTATGCAGAAAAAAAGATTGATTTTATCTATTTTCCTATTACTTTTTATCTCTCTTATAGCTTTAGGTGAGAAGATAGAAAATAGCAAAAATTTACTTACAGGAAAACTTCCTAATGGGATTACCTATTATATTTATAGAAATAAGAAACCTGAAAATAGAGCAGAGTTAAATTTAATTGTAAAGGCAGGTTCCCTTTTTGAAGAGGAACAAGAGCAGGGAATAGCTCATTTTATGGAGCACATGGCATTTAACGGAACTACTAAGTATAAAAAAAATGAGATGATAAAATATTTAGAATCTATTGGTCTTAGTTTTGGTGGAGATCTAAATGCTTATACATCCTTTGATAGAACTGTTTACAAGTTAAATGTCCCTACTGATAATATGAAGTCTTTTGAAGAGGGTGTTGAAGTTTTAAGAGAGTGGGCTACTGAGGCTACTCTTGATCCTGAACAAGTTGAAAGTGAAAAAAAAGTTATCATAGAGGAGTGGAGATTGCGTCAAGGACTAGCTCAAAGATTAGGAGATACTCAAAAGAAAGCTATCTTTTCTGGTTCAAGATACTTTGATAGATTTCCTATTGGACTTCCTAAAACTATAAATGGAGCTACTTCTGATATTATTAGAGGATTTTATGAAAAATGGTACACTCCTAAAAATATGGCTGTTGCTATTGTAGGAGATATTGAACCTAAAAAAGCTGAAGATCTAATAAAAAAATATTTTAATTTCCAAGAGAAAAAACAGTTTACACAAGAGGAAGATTACAAACTTAAAGATCTTAAAAACTCATATATAGTTTTTACAGATCCTGAAATTAGATATTCAACTTTAACAATTACTAAATTTTTAAATAGAAAAATAATCAATACAACTGAAAATTTTCAAGATTCTATAGAGAATCAGCTTCTATTTAATATTTTAAATACAAGAATTATAAATCTAACTAAAGAGAGTAACTGTCCTATTATTGAGGGGACTGTTTATAGTTACAATATCAATAAATACACTGATATTTTTAATACTGCTGTTGCTCTTAGAGAGGATAAGATTCAAGAGGGAGTTGCCCTTATAAATAATATTTTAAAATCATCAGCTACAAATGAAATATCTGAAAATGAGTTAGAGCTTGAAAAGAAAAATATGTTTAACTACTATAAAGCTATTGTTGCTAATAAAGATAGTATCCAACATGATATCTATATCGATGCTATTGTAAATCATGTTGTAGATGGAGAAAGTTTTGTTGATGTTGATGTTGAATTTGAAATATTCCAAAAAGTATTAAAAAATATAGATGTTAAAATATTAAATAAGAAAATAAAAGATATTTACAATAAAGAGGGAGTATTTTTTCTATCAGCACCTAAAAAAGAGAGTATTATATCTGAGAAAATTTTAAAAGAGATTATTGAAAAAGATAGAAAAGACAATAACAATCTTTTAACTTTCTCTAATATTATTCCAACTCTTCCACCATTAAATTTAAAAGATGGAGAGCTAAAAAAAGTAGGCAATGATGAATACATTCTTTCAAATGGAATTAAAGTAAATGTTAAAAATAGTGATTTTGAAAAGGATAGAATATATATTAAGCTTTTTAAAAGAGAGGGAAGCTCTATTAATAGTTACAATGAATATTTAAACTCTCTGTTTGCTACTAATTTAGTTTTAGATTCTGGAGCAAGTACATTAAAACCAAATGAGATAGAAACATTTATGAAGGGTAAAAACTTTAATATCTCATCATATATAAATGATTATGAACAAGGATTTACTATTATCAGTGATAGAGAAAATCTTATCCCTGCCTTAGAGTATTTAAACTATGCTATTAGAGAGCCTAAAATAGATAGTGAAGTTTTTAATACTGCTATTTTAAATGCAAAGGAAAGTATTAAAAATAGAGAAAACTCTCCTAAAACTGTTTATGCAGATAGAGTTGCTACTATTTATAGTGGAAACAATGAGAGGAGAAAACCTTTCTCTTTTAAAGATTTAGAAAATATTAAAATAGATGAAGCTTTAAAAATGTACAAGGAAAAATTTGATAATTTCAATGGATATGAGCTTATTATTGTAGGAGCTTTTGATAATAAAGAGTTGCCAAATATATTAAAAAAATATTTTGCTTCTCTTCCATCAGAGGAAAAGATTATAACTCCTAGATCTTTAAAACTGAATATTCCTAAAAATATTGTAAATGAAAAAATTGTTAAAGGTGTAGATAAAAAAGCTACTGTTTCTCTTATCTTCCCATACAACTCAACTTATGGATATAAAGAGAGAGTTTTATACAGTGGATTTTCTAGAGTTTTAAATATCGCTCTTATTGAAGATATTAGAGAAAAAATTGGTGGAGTTTACTCTATCTACTCTAAAACTTCCCTTTCTCCTAATAACTTTGGAGAGGACTTTTTAAGCATCAGCTTTAGTTGTGACACCAATAGAGTAGATGAGATTACAAAAGCTGTTCTTAAATCTATAAATTCACTTTTACAAGATATTGATCAAACAAAAATTGATAGTGTCGTTAAAAATTATGAGTTATCATATGATACAGAGCTTAAAGAAAATAGCTTCTGGGTAAATTATCTTTATCAAAAAGCTACAATTGGAAAAGATTATAAAGTTCCTACTCCTAAAGAGTATAAAGATATTTTAACTAAAGAAAACTTAATAAATTACAATAAAAAAGCTATAAACTTAAATAACTATATCAATGTTACTTTAATTCCTGAAAAGGAAAATTTATAATATATTTAAAGGAGGAGACTATGCCACATTTAAAAGTAAGAGGTATGGATAAAAAAGCACTTATTGAAAATAGTAAGGAGATAATTGACGGTTTAACAGAGATTATCAAATGTGATAGAAACTGGTTTACTATTGAGCACATTGATACTGAGTATATTTTTGATGGAAAAATTGTTGATGGATATACTTTTGTTGAACTATTTTGGTTTGAAAGAACACCTGAGGTTAAAGCAATGGTTGGGGAATTTCTTACTAGAATGATAAAAAAAATAAATGGAAACAAAGATTGTTGTGTAATTTTCTTCCCTCTACGTGGAGAAGATTACTGTGATAACGGAGAGTTTTTCTAATGAAAATTATATTCTCTCCTAGTAAAGAGATGAAAGTTGGAGAGTTAAACTCTCCATTTTCTTTCTCACCAAAATTTAAAGATGAAAGTAAGGAAATTCTAAACATCTTAAAAAATCTAGATAAAAATCAAATTGAAAAGATTATGAAGATAAAGGGTGAGCTTTTAGAGGAAACTTACAGTAATATAATAAATTATGACTCACGTTCAGATGTAAAAGCTATAAACCTATATAATGGTGTAGCTTTTAAAAAGTTAGAGATAGAGCAGTACACTTCTAAAGAATTAGAATATCTTAACAATTCAATTATTATATTATCAGCTATGTATGGGGCTCTTAATCCCTTTGATAATATCAAAAAATATAGATTAGATATGACTATGAAAATATCTGAAAACTCTCTTTACTCTTTCTGGAGTGAAAAAGTTACTGTATATATCAATGAGCTCCTATCACAAGACAGCGAGAAAATTCTATTAAACTTAGCATCTAACGAGTATTCAAAGATGATCAATAAAAAATCTCTTAATTTTAAAATGATAACTATTGATTTTAAAGAGTTTAAAAATGGAAAATATTTATCTGTTAGTAGTTTTTCAAAACAGGGAAGAGGGATGCTGTTAAACTATCTGATTAAAAATCAGATTACTAATATAGAAGATATAAAAAAATTTTCTAAAGAGGGGTACTCTTTTAATAGTGAGTTATCTAATGAAAATACTATTATTTTCTCAAGATAATTAATTATATAAAATAAACTATAATTTATCTAACTAAGCTCAGTTATCTAGCACATCGCTAGATTTTGACAAAGTACCTTTGTATTTAGCGATTATTAGTCAATTTTAGTTATCTTTATTTCTTTTAAATATCAGCTAAATTCCATGTCAAAGAATAAAGAGAGAGTAATA
>OGZM01000134.1_pt1 | contig 102484 bp, 87 predicted proteins | sample 1576821 | NCBI WGS metagenome assembly OGZM01 (sample SAMEA3541491, study PRJEB24748) | human gut metagenome | biome: human gut; feature: human-associated habitat; material: faeces | place: China | collected 2012
TTTACAATATCTGTACGCAGTCCATCCAGATTGCTGACCGCTACCTCCGTCTCCGAATTTTCCAGTGTAAACGCAAATTCCGTGAAATTTTTCTTATACTGCTCTCCGGCAACTTTACAGGCCGCCACCCAGCACCAGTTTGTTCTGTTCTGAATATACTTCATTGATTTTTCTCCATCCTCGTCACTGTCGTAGCATTATAAGTAGATCCTTCCACCATTGTTTCATCTTTTTCAAATCTTGTAAAATAGTAAACCTCATTATATGGTGCCCTCCCTGTAATACAGGATGCCAGACACCGCTTCTACCGGCTCATCATAAGCAGCCTTACCCTCCGCCTTTTTATCGATTCCAGTCAGACATTGTTCCTGGAAAATCCCATATACCTATCTTCTCTCCAGTGAGTAGAATGCGCCCTCCATCAGCAGCAGTACCTGTCCATCCGCAGATACGATCACTGTCGCCGGATTGTATCTGTCGCTTTCTCCGTCTTTAAATTTGGCAAACAATTTTATATAGACAACTGGGTATTCCACAAAAAAACTTTCCGACAGTGTCGTTGTATCACTGTAAATGGGATACTCGTCATTTATTCTTTCTGTGCTTAAAATGATAGAAAACGGGCTTTCATAGCCATTGACACGGATTGTGTATCCATCTTCATATTCTTCCACCGGTTGTACTTCAACGCTGATATCCGGTACAGGACTCTCCTCTGCTGCTCGGACCGCCTCGTGATATTCCCCGAAAAACGTTTCCCGTGCTTCCTCGTCCGCATAAGTATTCGGCTCAAACTTGCGCAGATTATACGGGAGAACATAGCCCATATATGTATCCGTCGTCCATGTTCCTTTTAGCGGAGCTATCATGGCATCTGTCTCTTCCAAACTCCACCGGTTGTTAATTCTTTCCGTATCCATCAGCCTATCTCTGCTAACCGAAATTTCTTTTCCATCCAAAACCCGGAATGTGATATTCTTATTTTCGGAGACATCTTTACGCTCTTCCTCTGTACTTGAAATCCCTCCCCCATATCCGTTTTCCCCAGACCTTTTCATTGTCGAGCTGCAGCCTCCGGTAATCAAAAAAATAAGCACACAAATACCTAAGGCGATATGTTTTTTCATGTCTATTTCCTACCTTTGCACCTTAATTAACTCAAAAATATGATCCATACAGTCCTGCCGGATCTTTTTCAGACATCCGCTTTGCCCAAAAATAATTATTATCTTTTACCAGCACCACAGTCATTTCATCCTTTAAAATCATTTTATCCCAAAAACAATCCTCTGAAAATTCATAGAAAACTACACAAAATTCATTTTCCAGACCCATTGCCTCTACAAGCTTCTCTATTGATTTTTCCCCTATATCCACAAGATAAAAATCACAGATCTCATTATCCTCCATACTTTTTGTGGAAAAGTTCATTCCGATATATTCTTCTGCGTCGTGTTGCTCTGATTTTAGAACTTCCGTAACCACCCATTCCCCGCTCCAAAGCCCATAGTCTGCTCTAAAGAAATCTTTTCCTTCTACGATATCATCATAATCCACCACCTTCTCCATGCGGTATACTTTTCTCCCCAAAAAGGCTAACATCTCTTTTTCATCTGTCAATATACATGGAGAAAAGGCACTGCGTGATCTGGCATACTCCTCACCAGGCTTTACCTCACCAAACGACAGGTAATACCCCGCCGGCGTCGGCAGCATATTTCCTATATTATATTCAAACCACCGAACAATTGGAGAGGCTTCATACCCACCCAACTCTACGGTATATGACCACGTTTTGCTTTTATAGGAACAGCTTTCCGGCAACATTTCATACGCTGCGCCTACCAGTTCATCCGTCTCATCCCAGGTATCTCCTTCTCTGATACCTGTAATCTGCCAGACTCCCCATATATACTGCTGTCTTTTCCCCTTGTTTTCCCAACCATCCATGTTTTCCGCGTCCTGTTCCTGATGCACCTTCTCCTCATTCGTTGCTTCCGTTCTCATCAAATCACCATCATTCAGATAATCCTCCATATAAGCATCCAGATACACCCCATGCTGATCCCTCTTGGATGTCCGCCTTGCCCACAGGTAATTTCCATCCTTTACCAGTACTGCTGTCATCTCATCTTTTACAATCATTTTATCCCAGTAAAAATCTTCTGAAAATTCATAAAAACCTACAAATGTTTCTTTCTCCAGCCCCATTGCCTTTACCAGTTGTTTTATGGACGGCTCCCTTGTGGAAACAATATAAAAGTTACAAAACTTTTCCTCCAGTATCTCTTGAAACCATGTGGAAAAATCTGCTCCTATATACTGCTCTGCATCATCACCATCCTCTTTCAGAATCTCTGTGACCTCCCACTCTCCATTCCAAATACCGCTAATTGGTATCAGAAAGTCTTTTCCTTCTGGCATATCATTATAGTCGGTTGTTTTTTCCAGACGACACCAGTTTCCATCTTCCCGTCCTATGATTTCATTTTCCCCAATTAAAATCAATACCGTAAATGCACTCTTTATCCCAGCATACTTTCTTCCCATCTCCACCTCACTGAACTCCAGACAATAGTTCGTGTCCTGCGGCAGCATTCCGGCTATATCATACTCCCGTGCTGAAATCAACGATGCAGAGTACCCTTCTAATTTTAGTGAGTACGATTCCGTGCTGCTTTTGTATGAACAGCTCTCCGGTAACAGCTCATACACAGCACCCACCCGTTCATCCGTCTCATCCCATGTATCCCCCTTTCTGACACCGGTGACTGTCCATTCTCCATAAATATACTGTTTCTTTTCTCCCTGATACTCCCAGTCCTCCGTTCCTATCAGATCAAAATTCTCCGTTGTATCGACTTTTTCTATTTCTTCTGTTGTATGAGAACCGCATCCTCCATGAAGCAATACTGCACATAACAGCATTATAGATATTCGTTTTAGTTTTTTAATTTTTCTCATACTTCTCCCATTCGTCCACGACAATGGTGCTCCCAAGTCCACCAGCCACTTCATAATTCCCGTCAAAATAAATATCCAACTCTGTATCTATCCTATCTTTATATTTGCCACGATTTTCCATATACTCATCTTTCAGTTCATCTTTTCCTGCATTTGCATTAACCTTCGTCTGCACATCCGCTCCGAGGCTGCCAGTTTGGTACTTTCCTATCATCAATGCATCCATTTCTTGTTGTGAAAGTTCCCTTAATTCCCCATCGTCTATCTGCTTTTTTAAGGATTTGTAACAAGAATCTACATCAGCTAAAAACTTTTCAAAGCACACCTCCACGGGTATTACAACATCCTTTATTTGATTAAAATCACTTTCCTGTGTACTCAAATGATATCCTTTTTCCTCATAAAACGTCAAATCATCCTTTGACAGATAATCTCCAAATCCAACTGTGATACCGCCATCACCCACTAAATGTGGTTTTATTCCAATCAGCCTACCGTTCTCGACAACCAAATATCCTTTATTTAGAGAATATTCACTCAACACCTCAAGTTCCATCAACGCCATCATTCCCTCTTTTGACATATATGGAGCACCCGTGTTGTAATCTGAGGAATCATTCTCCTCCTTCGCATCTTCTTTCTCATTCGCACTTCCATGAACATTCTGATCTGCCTGTTTCTCCATCTTCTTATAAAGCAAATCATCACAATCCATATTCTCTTCCCCCGTACAGCCTTTCTGCACACGGTTCAGCGCTTCCACCCTCTCTTCTTCCGTGGCATAATCAAACTCCTCTGCGCCCACCTCTCTGTCCTGCCCGGAATTGATGGGCATAATAATGCCACCGTGTTTACAGACAAGAAATGAATCCATCGTCAGTGTATTGCACCCCTCTATTTCCCCGTCCTCTTTTGGCAGCTTGTTTCCATTATCCACGATCTTCGTCTGGTCATACGATTCCAGCCATGTTCCTATGATATGGGGCTTACACTTTTTGCCATGGCACTTTTTTCCGTCATCTCCTATAAGCTGGATCTGCTCTGTCTCCAATTCTTCCCCGGGCGTGCAGATACCGAACCATGTGATGTTTTCCTCATCCCCCTGTATACAGTCTAACTCATGTACCACTGCATGAGCCTTGATATAAACCCCATGACAGGGGCTTAAGTTCATCATCCTTTTATTGCTTCCCTGGCTGCACATCAGTTCTGCTCCCCGTACCAGATAGGCAGGATTCTTCTTGTTTTCGTTATGCTGGATCAGGTGTTCCTTAATGATGGCAGCCGACTCCTCCTCGTCTGCATCCTCCGCTTCAAGGGCTTCCTTCTGCTCCATGAGATTCTTCTGGCCGTCTTCCCCCAGCGCATCCCATTCCTCCTGCTGGCTTTTGATCTGTGCCGTATAATCCTTTCCTTCTCCCGCCTGAGTGGTCTTATCTGTTTCACTCATCCTTCTCCCTCCATATCACTTGCAGCTCCGTCAATCCGATTCCCCGCAGCCCCCTCTTTAGCATACTCTCCACAACATCAAGATTTCCCACAATATATGCCTTTTCCACGCCTGCGATCCGGAAAATCGCATGTCCCCGCAATTTCTTTCCATCCAGCACAATCTCTTTTAAAAGGCTGTGGTTCAGATTAAATACCGCATTCTCCGCAAGGCAGTCCACCTCCTCAAAAATCGGCAGAAAATACTGGGATACCTTCTCGTTCTTTCTGTCCAACAGTACCGTTTCCCTCCACACAGTCCGTGGCTCATACATCTCCACAACCATTTTTGCTCCCTGCGACAGCAGAAAAACAGGGGTTGAAATTATATCCGGATAAAAGGTATCCGTATCTCCCTTTACCGTCAACAGCTGTCTGTGCGCGATCTTATATGCACTTTCCCGGTGAATATCCCTAACGTCAATCTTATCGTGCAGCTGGACAATCTGTGGCAACTGGGATATTTTTTTATCTGTTTCCAGAAGAAAATATTTCATCTGTCTTCCCTCTCTGATACAAAGGTATACTCTTTTCCATATACCGTCCAAATGAAACTACAACATCAGCATCCGGCATATTACACTCCCCATACACTTCTTCCACAGCCATAGGAACCAACTCCCGTAAAAGAAGCATCACCATAAAATAATGATTCCATAGATAAGTACTCCGCACATCATCAAGTTCATACTCCTTTATGCGTGGTATCTTTTCAGCCGCCTTCCTCTTAAAATCTGTGATATCATTCTCCACATGTTCAAAAATGAACGCCGGAGTCCAGTATTCATATACCGGGGTATCATCAAAAAACATTCTTTCATCGCAAAATGCGATCTGCAGCTCATAGCTTTTTGTCAGACTGCTACTGTACAAGACAGACAAGATGATATTCTTCACTGCCTTTTGTTCTTTCTGACAGCTTTGGATCCCACGCCGTACTTTCCTTGTAAACTCCCAGCAGATCTCATTTCTGTTTGCCTTGTAATACTCTTTTATCTCCTCTTTCCGCTCTGCGAATCTTTCTGCCCGATAGTTGTTTATGACCTGATCGATTTTCTCTGTTCTGTCCATCCAATTCCCTCTGACTTTTAATTCAGCCTGACCTTCGTTCCCTGCATGATCATGCTATCTGACAGCACCATACTGGTATTTCCCTGCTTTAAGGAGATTTTCTGCGGAGATACCAGATCTATATTGGCACTTACACTCGTAATCTCGATTGCCTCTTCTGATTCAAACACAATCTTTTTGTCACTGATAATAGAAATCCCGTCATCATCCGACAGTTCCAGTGACATTCCATGATTATTTGTGATCAGGATTGAATCCGGTTTAAGTAAAATCTCTTTTCCCTGTTTATTTCTGATCGACTTGTTTTCCGGATTTGTTCTTTGCCCACCGGCTCCATTCTCGAAATGCATAGCATTTAGCACATAAGCCTCATCGGCATCCTCAGATGGAAAATACAGCCGCACACGGTCTCCTTTTTCCGGCATACAGTACCATCCGCTCCCATCCGGAGATGAATAAACAGTCGCATATGGAAACCATCTGCCTGCACCGGAACATTCGTCCTTGTGGATGGTCAGTGTGACCGATGTTCCCTTCACTCCGGTTACCGTTCCCTCAAGCGATACACCGCTTAGATGCCGGTTTTCCACTTCCTCCTCCGTTTTCTCTGTACCAAACGTATAAGTGTGATACAGCACACCCTTATTATAAAACGTTTCCCTTTGGATTACATATAGATTTTTTCCATTAAAATTTACACTGTCTCCAATATCATAAATCTCTCGCAGTGTTCCCTCATAGGCAACGCCCGTTTTTGTCTGCCGGATCATGTATTCCGTCAAAGTCACGCCGCCTCTGTTTGTCCCCATGGGTCTGCCAAAATACAGTTTTTCACCAGAGCCAATATAGTTTGGATAAACAACAGTGTGACATAAATTTGCAAGACGCTTTGCAAACTGCCAGTCTGTTTCCTGATACTGACACAAAAATCGGTTGATGCTTTTTCTGTTCCCCTCCTCCATTATATATCCATATTCCTGATACGAAGCTCCAAAGGAGGCAAATATCTCATCATAGGTACAGCCAGGACTTTGGAACGTCCGGATATGTGTCTCTAAATCCATCAGAAAGCTGCCTGTCTTAATTTTAACTTTCAGAGTTTTCAGTCCGTTTTCAACACTGATCTCCCCATCTGTCACAACTCCGGTAAATAAAACTCCAGCCTTTCCCCACTCATCGTATACCATTACGGATGCCCACACAGAGGAGCCAAGCAGCTTCAGGTATTCCCCCTCCTTTTCTTTTTTCATATATCCCTTGATCATCATAAAACCATGCTGGTTTGCACACACCACTCCACTGCACTGTAGAATTTCTGATAATCCAAATGGCTCTAATACGACCCGCTGTTCCCTCATAACTGTTTTTCCTCCTCCGAAAGATCAAGAATTGAATACATCATCTGTCTCGCCGCTTCTCTCCATTCAAGTATATCTTCATAGTCACAGTTAAAAATACCATGCAGCATCTTCCCCCCAATTCTTGAGACAAACATTAAATTATATACATCTGTATCAAGCCCGTAGCTCTTAAACTCAAACCATCCAACAGGCACATGTCTCTTATCCACTCCGCTCTCATAAAATACAAATGCAGGGTTCAGCCTTTTTAGCGCTTCCCGTGACTGATCTCTCAACTCCTTGATGTGTTCTTCCTCTATTCCTATGTCTGTCAGACTCATACCAAAGTTCACAGTTGTATCCCTGCTAGTCCTGATGACCTGTGGACGCTGCTGGGAAGAATACTTTATCCTTGCCAGTTTTGCAGGCAGTGTGACAAATGATTCTGGAAGCATGACCCCTAGTTTCCCCTGAAACATTTTCTTCCTCTCAAACCGCACCAACTCATTTTTTATGTACATTCCGGTTTCTAAGGTGCTGTATTTCTCATTACGGGCATGTCTTCTGTACTCCAATATCTTTTCATCAAAAAATTCTTCCATCAGCTTCTCCTATTTTCGGTTTACTCGACAACGATTCTCTTGGGTGTTTTTCTTTCCATTCTAGAGTTCTTATTGCCTATAATCCTTTCCATATCCCCATAAATTCTATTATTGTCATTTTTTTCTGCTGTATGATCCGCTAATTTTCCACACAGATATGCCACAATCACCTTTCGCTCCACTCGCCCCTGCGCATTCCAGATCAGACTGCATATCCCAACATCTGCCGCATCCTTTTCCTTCATGTTCCAGAGTTCCTCCACAAACTGTAGGAGCAGTGCCGGGTGCAGTGTTTTCTCCCCAACACCTGCCACCGTAGCATAAATCAGATTTATCGTATCGTACTCCGTTGACATATCCGCAAAATTCTTATAACTGTCACGCAGTGTCGAACCTTCCCGCAGATAGAAGCGGCACATTTCCATCTGGTTCTCGCCCAGCTCCAGCTCCTCATCCAGAAAAAATCTGACACGGTAAGCCTTGTAGTCTAAATTTGTATCATCCTCCAAAAATTCGGCTTTCAAAACCTGCCACCTGTTCTTGGGCTGATAAGCTACCTCTTCCTCTTCCATCAGCAAATAGATAAAATCGTGAAATTTCAACATCCCTTTCCCGATGACAAGCCGACCATCTTCTGTATGTATCTCACAGCCCTTTAACAAGCCATCCGTATGATCCGCATAATACAACTGCCATCCTGCATAGGTGTAATCCCTGATATCCCACAAACTTTCTTTTTTCAAAATACGCCTGCCCGCAAACACCGGAACCCTGATTTCCATGAAACTTCACACTCCTATTTCTTCCCGTCAAAAAAACTGTTCACCCAGTTATCACTCTCGAAACTGAAAAATTCTGCTTTCCCCAGATAAAGTTCATCCATTTTACAGTAAACCGGAACAACCTGAAATCCCCATTCCTCCTGTTCTGCCCATACGAAGAACTTCACATCTCCATTCTCAATACTGTCCGTCTCTTTCTGTAGAATATGGGAACCATAAACCGCCTCAATCTCCTCATAGCTTTTCTGTGAAAAATCTTCTTGCCTGCATACATACTGAAAACGGCAATGTTCCTCCCCGTCCGCATTTTTCAAATACAGCGGAAGAATCAAATCCTCCATATTCCTCGAAATAGTTCCCGCCGTATCCCAGTCTTTAAAACCATCCACCAGTACCACTTCTTTTCCATTATGGGTATAAGCGGTAATCCGATAGGGGAGCACAGCTTTCCCATTGTTCAGGTGAATATCTGCCAGCCCATATTTCCGGTCACGCAGATATTTCAGCGCCCCGTCCACACAAGTCATCTTTAATTCAAAATCTGCCGCATCAATATTCGCCCTTTTCCGAAACTGTATCATTCTCCCCGGAACGAACTCTTTTAACGCATCCTTGAACAAATCAATCTTGCAGGACTGCCCCGTCAGCTTAATAAAGGAAAAATCCTGTATTCTTCCGCTGTGGTATAATTCCTCCATAAATTTCTGTACAATGCCGTATATCTCGCCGGATAACAGCAGCTCTATCTCAAAATAGTTCATCATCACTTCCGGTATCATCTTTTCCACCGTAAGGCTGTTCCCTTTCCAGAAAGACAGTTTCCATTTATCCAATAAAACAGTATTTTCCCGCTGTCCTTTTTGTTCCGAAGTAACTGTGACCTCCAATGCTCCGACTTTTCCGTAAAATAATTTTTTTATCTGCTCTGCTGTATTGAACAAGGTATAAAAATTATTTTTCACCTTGTAATACTCGCTGCGGTTATATCTTTCAAAATCGGCAAAACGCGTCGGAAGTGTCTCTTCCGCTTTTTGATATTCCTGCTCTAAATACTGATAAAACTCCTTTACTCCATGCGAATCAATAAAACGGTAAATATCCGTATCCATATATTCTAAGATTTCTTTCACACTGCTTACATTCTGATTTCCAGTTGCCCGCACCAGTGCGATTTTCAATATCTGCATGATGCGGTATGTCAGGTTATTTCCACCAAAGTCCGTATCGCCATTCTCATAGGCAGTTTCCATATTAATTTTGTAAGCAGCTCTGCGATCCTGAATACGGAAACGGTACGAACACAAATCCGTTGTTCCTCCTCCACAGTCAATGATAAGCGCTTCGTATTCTTCATTTTCTTCCAGAGTCTCCTGCTCTAACATATTGGAAATGGTGTTATATAATACAGCCATTCCCTCATCGAGCATCGTTTCCTGACCCGTCATATATTCCGGCAGTATCTCCCGGAACATTCTGCGGAAATAATGCTTCTGCTTCACCGGACTTGAGATATGTACCTGAGAAATGCGGCATTTAAAACGGTTCTCCGTTTTTCTTATGATATACAGGAAAAATCGACGTAAAATCTCCGCCCGCTTTACCAGCCTCCGCCGTCCCTGTCTGTCAACAATTTCTTCCTCTTTCTCGTATTCCCCAATCCAGCGTTTCACATCATAAAAGACACAAAACCCCTCGTCCACATAACTTGCATTTGCCAGCCTTATCGCATCATAACCGAACAGCAGCTTGTAATCCTCTTCTTCCACTGCCAATACTCCAATCACGCTAGGCAATAGCATACTTTCTCCGTTACCATCCTCAAAAGCTGTATAATTTATCTCATTTTCCCTGCAATTTTTTACCGCAGCCTGCTCTCCGACATTTTCAAAATAAGCAGAATCCAGATACACCGCGGCAGTGGTATTTACAGAACCAAAATCAATCGCCATGGGCAGCATCAGTGTGACAGGTTTTCTCACCACAAAATCAATCAGTGGTATACTGTAAACCTCGATATGCTCCGGCAATATTGTGTGCTCACCATAATACAAATGATACAAGCTCTCCGATGTCTGACGTCCCATGCAGAAAATCCTGTAATCTTTTCTCTGCGTCTCCCGTGTCTCTAGCTCCGCCGCCTTGGTAAGATACAATTTTTCCTGTTTTCCCCCATGCTCTTTGAGATTTAAAATCGCACAGAGCGTCTTATCGCTTCCTATTAAAAAGGCATTTGTTCCTGCCAACTCTTTCTTATAAGGAATGGTATAGCCGTCATAATACTCGATAGACAGTCCCTCATAAGCTAAAATCTGGGACTGGCAGTATAATTCTTCACTGGGCTTTATTACAATTCTGGTCTTTTTTAAAAATTCTTCTACCCGCTCTTCTCCCCCTTTTTTCCTGTCACAGATAAGGAAGTCCTGTCTTTTTCCCATATAACGCATAATGGTCTGGATCAGTTCTTCTTTATCGAGAGGGTGTATGACACCGTTCATGATTTTTTCACGACGGCAGATTTCTCTTAGCTGATAGGTCGTCATCAACTCCAGTTCTGATTTTTCATATTTCATTTCGTTTTTCCTTGTATCCGTTCCGGTTGCCTCCATACCTATCACCTCCGCATTTATATTAAAAGTACCTTATCTATCACCATGGTTTCTTCCATATCCAGGATTCCAAAATGTTCCAGATAAAAGACTTCTGTCCTCATACCTATTGGCAAAAAGGTGTCTAATAAAAACTGAACCCGCTCTCTTTCTTCCTGTGTCTCTGCACTTCCAACGTAAATATAAAGCTCATTGGCACAATCCATGCTGACGTATATCATGGAATTTATATATATCTCCTGAAACAACCATTTGAAAATTTCAAGATAATTGCGGGAAGCCACCACATCCATGAGAGCCAGTACAAGATATCTTTTTTCATACCGTGAAAATAACCGCATTGCCGCCTTTGCCTTACTTCCAAACTGTCCGCTTCCCAATTCCTCTGCTAAGAACTTAAGATAGTAATCTTTTTTGCTCATGCCCATCCTCAAGTCCGTCAATGCCAGATAATGAAAGACTGTATCCACAAAGATTTCCCTTGTCTTTTCATATTCCTTTTGGTTAATATCCAATATCTCACTGAAAATATCAAAAAAGCGGTAAAATGGATTTACCTCTACAACAGTCTGCTCTACGGTCTGCGTATTTAAGTCACTAAAGGAAACCTCCAGATATGGGCTTCGCACCTCTGCCACCTCATACCGCAAATCGGCTTCCCTGATTCCATTTTTTTCTGCTGCCAGCACAACCTCCCAGATATACTGCATACACTTAAACTCCTTTGTCCTATGTCCTGTCTCCCTGTCGTTTTACAAGGCTGTACCGCCTAACATAAAATGGTTAAAGGTGCGAATCCATCAGAATACCAACACACTTATATTCACAGACAGATAGCTGTATCTGTGACACGAAAAAACGTACCATATCTTCGCAAAAGTTCTTTTTCTGTCCCTTTCGTGTGAAATACAATGCCAACGTTTTTCTTGTCTCCATCGGGAAAACGGTATTTCCCAAAAATGGATTCATATCCCCTTCCAGACAGGACTCCGGTGGTGTTTCAAGCACCTCACACTTTTCTAACTCTACATAAACATTATGTTCAAAGCTCTGTACCATCCAAAACAACTCTGTCCGGCTGCCAAGGGAACTTTCCTGCCGTTCTCTGTAATTTTGAAAAAAACTGCTTTTTCTGCTGTTGCTTAACATTTCGCAGGTATACCCATGGGAACTTGTATCTGTCTTTTCAATGAAACGATATGCTTCCCAATCCCGAAAAGATTCTTTCAGCGACGTCATAATAATTTTATCTTTTTCATGCCTGACTTTAAGGACATCTTCATTGATTCCAAGCATATATCCGCTGTCCAAATCATAGTTTTTTAAATCCAGTTCATGTTCATAATATTTCTCATCAATGCACGGAACCATAAATTTACGGCACTGAAATGTGAACTTTTCTATATTCCATAACAGCAGCATGTCATTTTTAATATCTTCCTCATAGCTGCCAAAATCTATTTTCAAACCGTTTCCATCCGTTTCCCCGTCCGTATCTATTTCATAAAATCTATCCAGATATCCCGTATTGACTGTTGTCCAGCATATCTTGTTATAGACGAATACCTGATACAGCTCCGACAACGCCTGCTGATAACATTTTGCTTTGTGCACCCGGACGGTATAGGATTTGCCGCTGTCATCGACCCCTTGAAAATCTGCTGCTTTTTCAAATTCTGCTTTCTTTTGATAACTGCCCGCAAAATAGATAATGCAGGGCATTGCTTCCTGCTTCTCCTGCTCCTTATCCTCCTGCAGTAATGCCGGAACAACCGGGTACAGTGTTCCGTTGATAGGGTCATAATCTTTCTGGGTGATAACCGTCATAGAGACTGCATATTTCTCATTTGGAATCTCTATTTCCCGTTTGATTTGATTTTCCAAATCCAGATACCGTTTTTCCATCCGTTCAAAAATCGGCACAAGACCTTCCAACAATATTTCCCTTGCGTCCTTCCGCTCGTCCAGATTCTCTATTTCTGTCAGCCTTTTTCGTATGTGCTGCTGTAAATCTGTAATACTTTCCACAATGTTCACCCCTCTGTGATCTGCATATCAATATCGCTCAAAATTCCCTCTATCCTCTGCACATCTTCATCACTCCCAAGTTCCTGATAAACCGATTTTGCAGACAGATACTGTGATTTTGCTCCCCACAAATCCCCGGACTGCCGGCAGGCTTCTCCCTGGCTTTCATAGGCAGCCGCCGTATTTTTCTGTTTCTCCTGTTCACTTAATTTTTCTTCTACGGCATCCAATTTTTTCTGTGCATCTTCCTGTCCCGCCGTATCCGCTACTTCACCATATTTGGTAACTGCCATCGTATAATAAACTTTCGCCCCAACATAATCTTTTTCCAGACATGCCTTATCTCCCGCTGCCACCATCTCCGCTGCGGCAACTGTCTGCTGTGCCTGACTGTCTGCTTCTTCCTGTGCCGCGCTCTCGGCATCTGCCTTTTCCTCATAAAGCTTTTCCAGCGAATCCATAGCAGTCTGTTTGCCCTCCGCATCATGTACGGACAACGCGGCTTTTTTTGCCAGCAGATACTTCTCTTCCGCCCCATCATAATCGCCCTGCTCTAACAGGGAATCTCCAAGGTTTATATAATCCTCCACCGACAGGAATACGCTGATATTCTCCAGCTTATTTTCTATGTAATCCGTCCCTACATTGTCCGCATATCTGGTGCGATCCAATGCAGAAAGATAGTATTCTTCGGCCGCTTCATAATCTGCGCTGCTGTAGCTTTCATCTGCCAGTATCACAGTCTCTATCACAAAGGAATATTCCTGCAGACGGTTTCTCATACTGCTGTCTTTCAGCTTTTCTGCCAGTTTCTGCGCCTGCTCGCATTCCTCCTTTGCCCTGACATAATTTCCGGTATTGATATATTCCACCGTATTGGTAAAATGATAATTCATATCCTCAGTACGCTGCACTTTTCTATCACGCAGAAACCACAGCACCACACCGATAACGATTGCCGCTATGACAACAATAACCGTAATCGTCACTATTTTTTTTATCCGTTTCCGCTTCTCTGGATTTTGGTATACTTTATTTACAAAAATAACTGCCAGCGTATAGTTGTCCAGATTCTCCGGCTGTCTTGAAAGCAATAAGTCCTCGATATTATCCACCGTTGTCTGCACTTCGTTATCAGCTTCTGCAAAAACATCATCCAGCTCCGCCTCGTCCACATTCTCCCAGATTCCCCTTGTATACAGAGCAATCATGTCGGTTTCCGCCAGCTTTATCTTCTTTGAAACCACGGGCTTAAAATTTTTCTGTCCCAGATAGGCATAAAGATTATTCCTCTCTTCATGCTGCATCAACTCATCTCTGGCAATTTTCTCCTGCTCCACCATCTCCTGGGCAAGAGACATATCCCTCGTCTGACGGTAAACCGCCCCTCCCCGGTACATGCGGAGCCTTGTGTTCCCCACATAGCCATATCTCATCTTCTGGTAATCCGTTACAACCACTGTAATAGATGCCTTTAACCGTCTGTCACTTTCTTTTCCTAACAATGCCCGGTTTGCCCGCTTTAACAATCTCTTTACAGCCCGCTTTGACAGAGATGGATTTTCCTGAAAACTAAGAATGACAGTCTCAATGGCAAGCCTTGCGCTTTCTACATCCGTGACCTCCGTAATTCCGTCTGCGATGACATAGCAGGCGAACTCATCTAATTCCACATACCCAAAATAATCTCTGTTTTTTAACCTGCTTCCCTCTTCGGAAATAAACCGTGCCTCAAAATCACTGTTCTGTTTTCTCATGTCATTTCTCCAACTCTTATCAGAATTACGCTGGCATTATCCTTATCGCCTTTTTTCTGATTTACCAATTCCACCAAATCAAATGCCATTCTCTTACAGCTTTTCTTCCGGGCTAAGCAGTCTTCCATCTCTTTCCATGTCACGCTCTCCTGCATTCCATTACTGAAAACTGCCACCACATCCCCTTCCTGTAAGCGAACCGGCTTGTCGTAGAACTGTATTTCCTTAAAACCGTCTCTTCCCAGGTAATTGTAAATTCTTTTTTCCTGCAGCATAGACAGGGCATCTTTTCTTGTCAGAACGCCTTCCACATACTTATCCTGTGCCAGCACATCTACGGTGTGTCCCGTTCCAAGGGGAACCAATTCCTCATTTCGGAATACTGCAATCTTTACATTCCCGACAATCCCGTAAAACAGAAATCCTCCCTGTATCATAACGGCGCTGACTGCCGCCATTCCTCTTCCCTCATCCATCTGTTTTAAAATTTCCCGGTTTGCCGTCTGAAACGCTTTCTTAAAAAAATAGGACGGGTGGTCTGCCATGTTGTACGTTTCAAAAATTTCTTTAAAAACCCGAATGACTGTCTTAGCAGCAATTCTGCCGCCCGCTTCTTTTCCCATTCCGTCTGCTAAAACCGCCAGTAAACCATTCTCATTTTCTTCTATTGTAAAGTAATCCATCTGTATTTCACGGCTGCCGATGGTCTTGCAGGCTCCCGTCTCATATCCCTCTCTGCTGCTCCGGAATACCAGACAAAAACGGTACAAAAATGCAATTCCTAAGAAAGCGCATAAGATACAGACTGTCAGGTACGGGACACTCATTTATCGTCCTCCCACATATAATGCTCCCCGCAGAAAGGAACAAAAAGGAATGTGCTCTCCCCCATCTCAATCACGTCATATGCGCTTAACGGCTGCGGCAGATAGACCGCTTCACCGTTCAGATAGACCAGACCGTTGCTGTCTCCCGGCAAAATCATGTTCTCCCGTTTCTTCGCATCAAATACAATCACCGCATGATTTCTCCGTGCGATTTTGTTATCCCCCAGAATCTGAATATCCATATCATCTGCCCGTCCCACAAAATTCTTTCCGTCCATGACCCGGTAATCTTTGCCTCTTCTCGGACCTTTTACGCATACAATCCAGCCGCAGACCGGATTCTCCTCCTCCAGAAAAAGAATGTCCTCAATTTCTTCCTGCGATTTTTCCACTGACTTTTTTTCTTTCGTGGCTGTCTCAATATTGCAGTACGGACACACTGTTCCATATCTCCTGCTTGAAAAAAGATGTCCGTTCTGACAGCGAATTAAATTTCCACTCATGTTTTTTCCTCCATATGTACACGCTATTTTGCCCCTAATCTGGTATTCCCGATAAAAATAATATCGCCTGCGTTAATCCGGCAGGGATGCTCCCTTGACACCTGATACACTTTGCCATCCTTCGCATCCTGGATTCTTACGCCGTTTCTGCTTCCTAAATCTTCAATATACCACTGCCCCGCCGCATAATTTAACACGGCGTGCTGACGGTCTGCCATTCCGCCATACTCTGTATTCTGAAGATTAATGTCCACGTTTTCCTTATGCTCGTCCCGTCCGATTAAAAGGGACGTCTTTCCGCCAATATGCCAGGCTGATATTTCTTTTCCCTCTTCATCTAACAGCAACAGTTCCTGTATTCCCCGCCCATTTCCTCTTTTTTTCTGTCTGCCGGACAGAGAATCCGTCACTGCCAGCAGCAAAAATGCCAGAAATACAATCCCGCAGACAGCCATAAGCGTATCCCGCCCCCTGCTCTGCTCCATATATGTAAAACATAGAATTATAATTGCAGCGGAAAGACTGCATATCATCATGTCCATGAAATTTTTCTTATTCATTTTCACCTCAATATCACCGCAAATCTGCGTCTGAAAAATCAAATCGTCTTTCTCAACGTTTCAATCCCATATAACGTTCAAATAAATCTGTCACATCCATGGGATTAATCTTTTGTTGCGTGCGATTCTCCTTTTTCTCACTCTGCTTTCCCATGGAAAAAAATCGTTCAAATTCCTTTTCAATATCTCCCGGATCAATCGTTCCTCCTCCGGTATTCTTTCTGCCCGTCCCAGCACCGTTCCTGCATGTCCCAGCGCTGTTCCTTCCTGCCGCACTTTTCTGTTCTTTCTGCGCTGCCCTAGCGTTGTACTCTTCCCTCTTTTGTTTATCGCTCAGAATCCGGTATGCCTCTCCGATTTCCTTAAACCGTTCCTCTGCCCGCTTATCTCCCGGATGTGTATCGGGGTGGCATTCTTTTGCCGCTTTTCTATATGCCTTTTTTATGGTGTCCTCATCAGCCGTTTGCGAAACCCCTAATACCTGATATGGATTCATATTTGTTCCAACCTTTCATTCATGGCAATAGAAAGCCCGTAAAATGCGCTTTCTATTGCCGATTTAAGGCGCAGGCTGTCCTATTTGCTGACAATCTGCGCCCTGCTGTTATGCTGAATAATTTCCTTCTACCGCTACAGAAGCGATTTTGTCTTTCTTCTGTCTGAGTACTAATGTGAAGGTTCCGGTTCCCTCTACATCGCCAAACTCTTCTTTGTAGTCAAGCACGAATGCGTTTGGGAAACAATATTTTCTCTCCATTACACCGCCTGCCACATGCTCTACTGTCACCTTCCGATAACAGTCCACTTTCTCCGCCGGAACAACGGACCATAATGCCAGCTTCCTGGTACTGTCAGTAATATCCCCGTCCAAAGCCGCTAAAATCTTTCCGGTAATTACCATAGTTGCGCCGACATCCTTCGTTCTCGCATTAGAATCCAGCGGAATATCAGTAGTAACCTTTACGCTTCTGACACATTCCTTCGCCACTTCAAAGCTCTCGCTTCCTTCGACTTTTACTAAAAATGACATAATTTCCTCTCCTTTCTTTATTCACCGTAGCCGCCTTCGATCTTCACCGCATCATTCTCGTCCTTTTTCTGCTTGATGTGGAGATAAAATGTACCCACACCGGTTTCATCATCCATATGCTCCTCATATTCCATGACAAACGCATTGGGGATTGTGTACTTTCTTACCACCTGTCCTGCTGATACAACATCGATCTGTGCATTTCTGTAGCAGTCTGCCTGCTCGGACGGAACCTGAGACCATTTGGATAATCCAAGTGTTCCGTCTTCTCCGTCTGCTCCCACCTTATACAACATTTTTCCGGTAATCTTTACCGCAATGCCAAAATCTGTAGCCCTTGCGTTGGAATCTGTTGCGGAATCGGAACTGAACGTAACTTTCTGGATAGTTTTCTCGTCCAGATTGATGTTCTCTGCGCCTCCACTCACTGCTAATCTAAAACCCATGTTCGTTTCCTCCTTCTTTTCTTTTAGACTTTATTTAAAATGTTCTGTCCTCGCTGTTGACCCGGTTAATCTCGATTTCGAGATTCTTCACGTTACCGTTAAATGCGATATCAAGCGTGCAGTATCCCGCTGCCTCGTCGATGGAATACCGGATATCGTCTCCGTTTCCGATAATCGCATTGATGCAATCCTTCTTCTCCATCCATCTGCTTCTCTGGCTGGTAGGCTTGCTGGAGAAAAACTCCACAATATTTTCCTGCTTAAAATCGCCTGTCGCTAAACGCATCACTCTCTGAATGTAAGTAGTCACCTGTGTCTTATAGATTGGCTCATAACTCTTTCCGTCTGTCAGCAGGTTACGTGCCTTGTAGACCATAATGTTCTGGATATTCATATCCTTAAGCACTGCATTTTCGGAAGAAAATACAAATCCGAAATTCTTCCGGTTGATATCGCTCTTGATATCGTTGGTGTATCCTGTAATCTCTTTTGCCATGGTAGTCCGAACCTGCAGTGCGTGATCTCCTGACTCAATGTCAAACCGGACACCCGGAAGCTCATCGTCCACGTTTTTCTTAAACACTTCTTTTAAGTAGTCCGGACTCTGGTAAGCTGCCACCAAACCGGCTGCCACATAAGCAGCTCCTATGTAGACACCATCAATCCAGATTTTCATAACATCTTCTTTTTCTTTAGACAGCGCTGCCGTATTCTGCTCTGTAATGTACATTTTGTTATCCAGAATGACGCCGGACTTGTCTTTTGGTATTACGGTAAAATTCGGGATACAGGGAATTGCATATTCACTAAAAGGCTTGCCAATCAACTGCGTGCATTTTGTTTCATATTTTTCAATTCCCTCTGTCGCCATAACATTAAAGGTGGTCTTGTCCCCCGTCTCATAGCTGAAGAAACACTGCACTTCATAATCTTTCAGCGCATCCAGAATCCGAACCAGCGATTCCATGCTGTTCACATCCTCTTTCTCTACGTTCTCATTTCCTTTAAAACGCTCCTTTACCGCCTTCAGCTTAGAACTGCTGTTTAAGGAAACCGACGGAACAATGGCATACCAGATGGTATTCTCAAAATCATTTTTTGCGTTTACCGTATTGAGATATGCTAAAAGTCGCGGAATGTTGCTGCTCTTTGCCAGCATATCGTTGCTCACATTCGATACCACCAGAGAAGGTTTCATTCCCTTGCAGTTTCTCGGATACTGCTCGAAGAAAGCCCATACCCCCATGATTTTTTCCACCAACGGTTTTACTGTCTTGATAAAATCATCCTTGCTCCGCTTGTAGAACTCAAGGTAAGAATTGTAGTTCGCTACTTCTTTCTCAATATCTACCACACTCTCCATCGTAGATGCCAGCGGACAGAAAGTTCTTGCAACCAACGACATAACATACTCATTTCCGTCCTCGTTCAAATCCATATAGTCTTTCTCGATTGCCTGAATCAGTCCGGCGTTGGCATTGTCGTCTAATACCATCAGCTCTTTTTTGTTTTCCTTCGGCGCCTCTAAAATCTTAAGTTCTCCGTGTTCATCCATACTGAGCACGCCAATGCTTAACGGCGCTTCGTCTTTTTTCTTCTGTCCATCGCCCAACAACAGCCTTGTCTTGATATCCTCTATCGCAAGCGGCAGCATTGCCATTACATTGTTGTAATTGACACTTGCTTCTTCAAACATCAGATTCAGCTTATCTGCCGTATCTAACTTCTTCGGATCGCCGTCCTCAAGTTTCGCATATTCGCTGTAGGTATACTGAAGTTCTTTTCGGTTCTGTCGGATATCGTCCATGACCTTTTTGGGTGAAATCATATCCGTCAGTTTCTCAAATTTAAAATCTACGTTGATGCTTCCCTCCGCCCGCTTTGCCTCAACAAGCGTCATCAGCATTTTCAGATAATCATTCTGGCGGTTCAGATGAATTTCACTCAGTAACTCATCTTCAATCGTTTCAGGTTTTTTCAGCGTATAGATTACTTTCTGATTGTTTGCGTCAAAATACGAATACACCACCGGCTCAAATTTCTCCAAAAATTCGTCAAAACTTCTCACCAGCAAGGCATCGTTTATTTCTTTGATTTTGTCGTCACTTACGCTGTTTACCCCCCTGACGTCTCCAACAAGTGTCAGAAGATTCAGCTTTTCCGGATTGATTTCCTCAAAGAGAATCGTCCTGTTTGTCTGTGTTATTGTATTCACTTTGTTCCTCCTTACCTTTCGCTTGGTTTCATATTTTTATAATGAAGTTCAATTTCTGTTCCTCCATTATTAAAAATCAGCAATATTTTTTCTCCATAGTATAAAGAATACTTTCTCTCCCGTTTCAAAATCTGGTTTTCTTTTACGATTGTTGCATAACCACTGTTTTTGAAACACAGTGCATGGTCTTTTCCGCCAGTAAACCTGATTTTATCTGCATCCGATAATTTATAGTCAATCCCGCAGCGGTCTTTGATCCAGTCAAAGGATATACTTTTTCGTGATTTTCCGAATAACTTAATACTGCAGGGCGCAACGTCGTCTTCCTGCTCCCCCTTTAACAAATATACCGCCAACTGTCCCGAGAAATCATATTTCGGCAGCACAGGAGGTTCCGATTTCTCTATGATAATGGACCCCGTCTCACCATCGTTTTTTTTTTGCTTTTTCCTTTCATATAAAACAGAGAGCAAAAGTACCACTGCACATAAAGATATAATTACAATCCAAAGAACCGTATAATCAGGTTCCTCCTCTACAACCGGAACTGTCAATTCCACCGTATCTGCCGTTTTTATGTAATGAACCACATTTCCCGACGGCTGAATTGCAATTTCCACATTCACTTTTGCCGTCTCGTCTGTCTGATACGGAACCATCGCCGTGCCATTTTCCACACGGTAAGACGCTTCCTTGCCATTAATCAAAACAGAAATACTGTCTTTTAAAGTTTCCGAATCCAAAACCGGCTTCTCCTGATGGTTTACAACGTTTACCTTCAGGGTAAATGTCCCTTCCTCTGATGTATAGGATTTCTCCATATCAGCTTTTAAAAAATATTCTTTTATCAGATAAGTATGGACATTTCCTCTGTTTTCCAGAGAATAGTCCATTGTAATCTGCCGTTCCAATGGATTTTCCAATTCAGCAACCGCAAACTTGTTTCCCTGAAGCATATTCAGGCTCTCACACTGTCCTGCAACATGAAAATCCTCGATGTTTTCCCCTGACACGAGAAGTATCTTTGCATTCTGCATATAAGTATCCTGCAGATCCACTGTCATATTTCCTTCTCCGGAAACCGCCTCGCCAAGTTCTATTTTTTCTATCTGTAACGTCTGGAACAGATATTTTGCAGTGATTTCTTCAATCGTCTGGTTTTCGCCTACTGTATACTGCTCTCCTGACGTCACTTTCGTTCCATACGAAACCTCATTCTCCGTCTTATCATTGGGGATTGCAAACATGTCAATTTTTATTCCCTGTTCTGCAATCTGATCCACCATATTTTCAAACTGCCTGATTGCAGTTTCTGTTTCGCTTTGATCCCGCAGAGAAATTTCCCCGTCGGAAATAAATACCACTCTTTTATCTGCCGCCGCACTGTCAAACATATCAGCCGCCGTTTCCAACGCCACCGCCGGGGTGGTGTAGCCCTGCAGTTCTACCGTCTCGAGTGCATGTCTGGTTTTCTGATTAATGTTTCCGAAATCTTCCTCATAAACAATTTCCGTGTTATATACCAGCAATGCCACTTCGTATTCTTTCGGCAACGCCGACGCTATCATGCATGCGCTGTCCGCTGCCTCAATCCACTGTCCGTCTCCCTGCATTGATTTGCTTGCATCCAGCAAAAATATAATCTGCTTTTTTTCGGTGATTTCATTGATTTCATTCTTCTCCGCTGCCAAAACCCTTGCCGGAAACAGCAAAGAAAGCCCTATGAACAGCATTGCCAATTTAATTGTTATCTTCTCTACTTTTCCCATTTTTCTCCGTATATCTTTTTACTGACCATGCCAGATAACTCACTCCACACCAGATAACTGCGCCCAAAACCGCATATGCAGCTCTCTGATTTACCGCTAAGAATACCATTCCGAGTATCAGCTCTGTTACAACTATGATTCGCGCCTTTTTTCCGATTACTTTCTTTTCTGCTTCCTCCAGAGGCTTATTTTTATCCTCCAGGGGAGCAAATAGAAATATCCCCATCCCCGCAGCCAACGCCGCAGCGATTGTAAGACAGGTCTGATAAGCAAATTCTGCTTTTATCCATAACAAGGTTAAAACCAGAATCCCACATGAAAGAAAATAGCAGCTCATCCATCCCGGTGCGTGATATCCTCCTGCTTCCTGCCGCAACAGCATAAATGCAATCAGAAATATCATGCAATATAACAATTCCCCAAAGGCTGCGCCAATGACAACACCCGTTCCAATATTGAAAGCATATACAGCAATGGTCTGCAACGCAAATAGATATACATCCCTGTACTCCGATTGAATGCTTCCATTTTCTTCCATGAAGTCTACGATTCTTTCAAAAAGTTTTCTCATTTCTTACTCTCAGAAAACTTTTTGAGATTTTCCGGCACCTTGGGCTGATGCAGAATAAAATAGCAGCATTTTGTTGCAGCGCCTGTTGCTACTTTCTCCAGTCCAAATGTCATTAAATTGCTCAAATAGCGGTTTAACAGATTTCTCATCTTGATTCCCCCTCTCTTTTTTCCTAATAATACCATTTTTCGACACAAAATCTTCAAAACGTCAAGAATCGTATGGTTATCTGTAACTTTTTTATTTTTATGCAAAAAAAAGAGACGCCTGTCTCTCACTCACGCATCTCTTATTTCCCTTTACATTTTTTTACATAGAAAAAATCTCATACAATAATACTGTCACCACAAATTGATGATTCCCATCATCAATGATAACCTCCCCATCATACCGTCTGGCTATCTTCCTTATTATATTCAGTCCAAATCCATGCCTGTGTTTTTCTTTTTTTGTTGTCATATAATGATTTCCGCTCTTTTTCCGTTCTTCTTCGTAATGGTTAGAAACCATCATCATAAGGTTTCTTCTATCCACTCGTATTTCTACGCAAACACTACGTTCTTCTGCTTTCACTTTTTTGGATGCCTCTATCGCATTATCCAACAAATTTCCAAGACAGATACAGATATCTTCTGTTTCCACTTTTAAATCTCTCGGTATCATCAGCTTTGTTTCAAATTTAATATCAAATGTCTCAGCAACCGCCGCTTTATAGTTAATAATACTGTCAAAATAGAAACACCCTGTATTAGATACTTTTCTCTGCTTATGTAACTTTTCTAAAGAATTATCGCAATATTTTTTGAGTGCCTCATAGTCTCCTTTCTCCAGATACATTTTCTCCATCAGATACCGTTCCGTCATATTATGGCGGAACTCACTCATTTCTACCCACAGATTCATGTTTTCATTGTACTGTCTGAGATAATATTCACTTTGCTCCTGTAAAACCTCTTCCCGTACTCTTTTTTCTGCTGTTTCTCCAATTTTATCATACAAATAATATGTAAAAATATTTATCAGCATTACCATAAGCGCTGCCACAAAATCCAATGTCTCGCTCATGCTTTCCTTTTGACAGATCATTTCAGCTAAAATGACAATGCTTCCTCCGGGAATCATAAAAATTTCAACCCATTCCTGTGTATTCAACCTGATATTTTTATGCCGCTTGATAAGTGCCAGCAATATTTTTATAAAGAAAAACATAACTAGCTTGGAAACCAGCAATAGTAAGTAATCCTCATTTGCCGTATCTACTTTGACTCCACTTTTCTGAACAAATATCTGCCATCCATAATAAGTCAATACTTCTGATAATGCTCCGCTAATTGCCATAAAAGCAGTAACTGCCGATAAAACCCATGCAGAATCTATATATAAAATACGTAAAGCAAAAAAAAATGAGACAACAAATATTCCTGTATTGTCCCACGCACTTTTTGCAAAACTGTAAGTAAAAAAATTAGAAATAACAAAATACATTCCCCATACAAAACACTCCCACACTCTGCTATGCTTTCTTTGTGTCAGGACTTTTTGTGCAAAAATTCTCTGATACACTAAAGAAAAAATTTCAATGGCTGCCAGCATTACTTTCATCATTTAGCTTATCCTCATCAATTCAATATAACTTTTTCGTATTTTATCCTTATATCTGGGACCTATTTTAAATTCTTTGCCGTCATCCATCACTACTTTTTCATACCGAAATTCCTTTACATAGTTCACATTGACCAGATAAGATTTACTAATCCTTAAAAACTTGATATTCATCTGTTCTAACTGTGCTTCTACTTCATCCAGTTTTTTATAAAATGAAGAAACACCGTCTGTACTGTAAAGATTCACCTGTCGCTTATCACTCTCAAAATAACGAATTTTATTTACCAAAATCTTATATGGAACTTTTTTATATGTATACTCAAAAATTTCTTCTTTTTGACTCATCGCCTTAAACGCTTCTCTAAACCCACGATCCAGTTCCTCCTCCGAAACAGGCTTGTCTATAAACCGAAATGGCTGTACATTAATGATTTCCTTACAATACTGTTCATAGTAGGAAATGAAGAACAAAATTGCCCTGTTATCCTTTTCCCGAATCCGTCTTGCCGTTTCAACTCCGTTTATCCCGCCCATTTCAATATCCAAAAGAATGATATCCATATTGCCTTTTTGTTCCATTTCCCATAACAAATCTTCTCCACTTTGAAAACATTTTATTTCTGTATTCAGCCCAAAACGGCAAACGATATTCCTAACCATCTCTTCCTGTATCTGAAGTTGTTCTACTAAATCATCACAAATCCCGATCCTTATCATATATCTTTGCCCCCACTGTAACAACTAATGTTGCCGTTTTGCCAGACTCTTAACCAAAGCTTTTACCATATCATAAACAATTCTGATGTCTTCTTCACTGCATTCTTCCAATTCCTGTGAAATTTCTTCATCAAAAACAGCTTTCCCTTTCACCAGATTATCACAAATCAATGCGTCCAATGTCGTATCCAGAGCGTTTGCAATATCTATCAAAGTTGCCAAGCTTACTTTTGTCTTTCCCCGCTCTATATTACTCATATGTGGATTAGAATTTCCAACAGTAGATGCCAGCATCTCCTGCGACCATTCTTTCTTCGTCCGACGCTCTTTTATTCTCATACCTATTGCGCAATAGTCTAATTTCATTTCTATCTCCGAAACTCATTTTCCTTTATCATATCTTTTCTTTGACTATTTAAGAATGCTCTGTATACTAATTTATTTTGCTATGGTTTAATAATCTACAAGAAATTTTTTATTTTATTTGCAAAATTATCATTTTAAGCTTAACATATACGTCATTTTACGTTTATTACCAATGTGTAACCAGACTATATTTCTATTTTATCCTAAATACTTTTTTTTCACTTTTTAGTCTTTTAGTTAAAATGAACGTTCAAGGTGGTATCAAACTGACCTCCTCCCCAGTCCACCCCCAAAAGGTGTCTCTTTCGTCCACTCTTCCATACGCTGTGTCTGTTCTGCAAATCTCCTTTTTATCAGTCTGTTTCCTTTGACATTGCTTAGTTTTCTCCTGCTGCGTCTCTGCATTTGCGTGGCTCTTGATTCTGTGGAAAGCCCTTAGAAACTCTGCCATTCCCTCTACCGCCAGCGTTTCCGACTGTACCGGAATAATCAGACTGTCACAGCATATCATCACATTTATCATGGCTGTCCCCATCTTAGGCATCCCGTCAATGAGGATGTAGTCATACTGCTCCTTAATGGTGTCCACAAACTCTTTCAGCTTGTATTCTGCAAAATCAGTATCACACATCAGCTTATCAAAGTTATCCAGCTTGTTATTCGCCGGAATTAAATCTACTCCTGTCTCTGTCCTTATCATGTAGGACCCTTTATCCGGCAGTTCTTCGTTCATCACGATACACTTCAAAATGTCATAAATTGTCACGGAAAGCTGCTCTGGTGCGGTCACTCCGCAAAGTTTTGTTGTGTGCCTCTGCCCGTCAAAGTCAATCAATGCGACCTTACAGCCCTCCTTAGACAGCAGATATGACAGGGTTGTGGCGGTCGTGGTCTTACCTACTCCGCCCTTTCTGTTTACAATTCCTAAAACCTTGCCCATACGTTTGCTTCCTTTCTCTTGTTATATTGGTTACATTTACTTCTCATGCAGGCAACGAGCCAAGGTCAGGCTTGCTGTACCTTGGCGACTGCCATGGTATCAATTTCATATGACACTTGGATAAAAGTAGGACTGTTCACTTACCTCCTTCCATGTAAGAACACTATCGGTTACAATTTGGAAAATAGATTTTGCACTAAAACTGAGATTGATTAGAAATGATAAATTTGAAATACATTTGAAAAATAGATTTTTAACTCCTTATGGTATTTTAGTGTCAAGTTATCCGATTTTCCTTTTTCAGAATGAAAACCAGGTTGTTTTCATCCCAATTTGCCGTTTTCACAGCAATTTCTGTTTTGGACGAAATCAGCGGAACCCCTTGATTTTACTGGCTTCTCACTAACTTGACACTATAATACCATTATCCCCAAACACCGGATTCGGATAGTCCCGCATCGCCGGAAGCCTTCTTGCCCCCTTGATCAGATACGCTTTCATTTTTTCCCCATACAGATATGGATCATTTTTATCCACGATCCCCCATTGCATCAGAAGTGCTGCCCCGCCAGTCACAAAGGGAGCCGCCATCGATGTTCCGCTTCTTGTCACATACCCGCCGCCCGGCGCACAGGAAGTAATATCCACCCCCGGTGCGACCAGATCCGGTTTGACCTGATTGGTCTCCCGCGTATACCCGCGCCCGGAAAATGCCGCCGCGCGGTCAAAATATCCGTCGTAGGCTCCGACGGTGATCACCCGCGCCGCCGTCGACGGAATCGTCAGTGTTGTCTCCTCCGACGGCATCAAAAAGCCCGTACCTTCGTTTAAAACACCGCCCGCCGGAAGCCACATATCATAATTTCCGGCTGCAATTCTCTGTGGTACAAGCTGTATCGTCCAGACGCCGCTGTCAATATACTCGTTTACCGGAAGCAGGTCAAAATAAATTTCCTGATAAGGACTGTAGGGACTCGGTTCTCCGTAATAAAGCAGAATATCTGTATTCCCCAGCCTAAAACGCTGCGGACCTAAAATCTGCCGGACTGGTCCCACTCTCGTACCATTCGGATGAATCAGCGAGACCGCAATCTCATCGGAATAATTTTTCCAAATTTGAAGATTTAAAGACGGCTCATAACTGCTCACGGCGATTTCCACATCTTTCGTGATATTTTCCCGCAGGGTTCCAGACGCATGCACCGCCGACGCCCCCTCATTTCCGCTGCCGGCAACAATCGACGTCCGCCAGTAATTCGCCATATCATCAAGATAACTCTCTAACAGGGAGTTGCCGGAGTGGGAACCATAGTTATTCCCAAAGCTCAAATTTATAACGATGGGCATCCCGTATTCCTGGGCTTTTCTGATACAGTAATCTACTGCCTGCATCAGTTCCGTCGTTCTTGGAAAAGATCGTTCCCCCGGCGTTCCCAATTTTACGATCAGAAGCGGACTTTCATATGCCACTCCGCGGTATCTTCCCTGTGAGGCTCTGCCATTTCCGGCTGCGATCCCCGTCACATGGGTGCCATGCCCGGAGATGTCACGGCTGGGGCACAACGCAAACCGCTCTCTCTCCGTTGTCTGCTCTAAAGCGCGGTCTATCACCGCTCTCGTAAATTCAGTTCCAAGAAAGTACCCTGACGGTGCCCCTAAAAATGACGTTTCTCCATTCTCCGCAGGAAACGGATCTGCCACGCTGTCTGCTGGTATCGTCTGATCCCACAGATTTAAAATCCGGGTGGTTCCGTCTGCATTCCGAAAATCCGGGTGTGTATAATCGATGCCGGAATCGATCACTGCCACGATCACGCCGGTTCCACTTAAATTTCTGCCAGACGACAATGTTCCCTGCTCCGTCCCCACCGTCTGCAGCTGATTGATGCATGATACACGTCTGCCGTTATTCACTGCAAAAAACAAAAGTTTCGGTTTCTCCATGTATTCGATCTCTGTCAGTGCCGCCACCAGTTCCACAATATGCTCTGGCAAAAGCAGGATCGCATATTCATTCCGCAGATTTGTAATCCTGATCCGGTCATACTCCTCCGGAAATTTTTCTGCAAACAGTCCCCTCAACGCTTCTTCCGTGCCTCCGAATTTTACGATAACTTCCCAGGTCCGTTCCGCTCTGTCATACCCGGTATCGAGATCTAACGATTTTTCCCTCTCCCGCTCTGTCGCATCGAGTGCAAGATTTAACAGATTTTCCATTTTCTCATTGGACATAAAAATCCCCCGCAAACGCACTCCTTACTTATTAGAAATGCAGCTTGGGGGGATTTTATGACTCTTTTGGGGTAAATTTAAAATTCTACCGACTTATTATTATTTTTTAATGCATGATACAGTTCTGCGCGTGTCAGATATATGTAAGGTTCTACATAAAAAACAAGAAGAATACCAAATGTGCAGACACCTAACAGCGTCCAGCCGATAAATGAAAGATCTAACACAAATGCATCCCATTTGTTTCCATCCATCATCTGTTTACTTTCTGCAAAGGCTTCCTGTCTGGTCATCTCCGGATGCTCTGCTAAAAGATATGGGATCATCATATACTCATAACTTTTCACGATACCCGGAATGATAAATAATAACATCCAGAGTCCTGTAAACAGCCCCCGCAGGAACATGATCATGCCGATGTGCGCATATCCGTTTTTAAATCCGTATGCAATATCGCCTAATTCCGCGTTACCATACTTACAGTTAATGAAAAATTTCTGACATCCCACTTCAAGCGGATTCCAGATAAAAATACTAAGCAGGATGCTGATCACCATGGCAACAAATACTGCTGCCAGTATAATCCCAATCACAGTAAATACCATTACCGGATCTATATCCGTCAATCCATCCGTTGATGACCTTGCCGAATTTTGGGCAGCTGTTGAGCCTGAACCTAAAATAAATGACAGAATCAGTCCCACCAGCACTGCTTTCCAGTAATTCGCCTTCAATGCCAGCTTTGCATTGCTTTTTAACTCACTTCTGTTCCACATGTTAAACTCCTCCTGATAAAAACATTTTACACTTTTGCAGTTTAACACATTAACGTTTTTTTGTCATCCCTCAAACAAAAATCCTCAGAAAATCTTAAGAATTAGACCTCAATTTTCCCTTCTTTTAACAATTCAATAAATGCCTCTGCCAGTTTTGGATCAAACTGTGTTCCCTTATTGTGTTCTAACTCACTGATTGCATAATCGATCGACATAGCTTCCTTGTAGGTACGCTTTGTTGTCATCGCATCAAACGAATCACATACCGCAAGAATACGCCCTAACAGTGGAATATCTTCTCCTTTCAGGCCTCTCGGATATCCCTTTCCGTCATATCTTTCATGATGCGATAATACAGCCGGTATCACATAGTTCATATTCGGCAGAAAATGAATCATCTCAATGGAATTCGTGACATGTGTTTTCATGATCTTATATTCCTCATCATTTAACCTGCCCTGTTTTTTTAAGATACTCTCAGGAATACCAATCTTTCCGATATCGTGAAGCAGTCCTGCCTCCTTTGCAATTTCAATGTCATTCGGCTCAAGACCTATTTTTTTTGCGAGAAGAACCGCATAATCCGATACATGGCAGGAATGTTCAAAGGTATAAGAATCCTTTGCATCGATTGCTGCAGTCAGTGCGTAAATCGTTGGTGCAATCTGTTCATAATGCTTTTGTACCTGCTGATCCTCAAGTTCATCTTCTGTATGTGCTCCATAAATTTTAATACAGTTTTTTCCGTCCCGTTTTGCATAAAAATTTGCACGTTCTGCCTGACTGAGCAGCTCATCCGCTCCCGAAGCCGTATCCGGATAAAATGCAATTCCGACACTTGCAGTCACCGGTTGTAGAACATCCGGTTTTTCTTCATCCGCGAGCAGAAAATTCTTCTGTATCTTCGCCGCAATCTGTGCCACCTTTTTCTTTTCATCCGAATTTATCAGCACCACATATTCATTTGATCCAAACCGGAATGTTTCTCCCTTACTTCCTACAGTATTCTCTATGATATGCCCGCACCATTTTAATATGCGATCCCCACATTCTTCCCCGTACAGCTCATTAAAAAGCTTAAAATCATCCAGATCAAGATACATCAGAGCTATCTTCTGCTCTTCTTTCCAGTTCTCCGCCAGAAACTTTTTAAAATATCCCCTGTTATAAAGCCCTGTCAGTTCATCATGGATCGATATCTGATATACTTCCTGATAAGTACGGATATTCTTAAGGCACACACCCGCATACACACCAATTCTCCAGTAGTAATCTCTCTCTAAATAATTTAATCTGGTTCTTTTCTCCGATTTTATATAGATAAATCCCTGTATCTCATCATCATACTTCATCAATGAAATCTCAGAGCACTCACCTGCCCCCGATCTTTCCAGCATAGCCGTGATTTCATCCTGCTCTGCCTGATCCGGCATCTGTCCACCGGCTGTTTTTACAACCGTAAACTTTTCTCCATTTTTGATAAAAACAAAGATGTCCTTTACCGGAAACATCTCATTTACCACACCAACCAGCAGCTTAAACAGATCTTCCTGCCGCAATATAGACGCCGACTCATTCTGAAAACGACGTAATACCTCGATCTGCTTTCTGTTCTGCCTCTGCATGATTCCCTCTGCCATTTTTCTTGCCAGATAAAATACAAACAACGACCATCCTGTAAATCCAAGTACGAGCACTATAACTTTTTGCTGTATTTCCGGCAATACACTGCCAAGATACCACTCCGCATTGTGATTAAAATTGAACACAGGAAGAAGACTGACCGCCAGTGCAACCGAGTAGATACATCCGATCACGATACGGTTCGAGATATCAAACAGATACTTGTGCCACATGATATATAACAGGCACAATGCCATAAAAATACCGCCCAGCATATCATACGGGAAAAAATTACCCGGCAGTGCAACAAAAAGATTGCCTGTCAAAATTGCAACTGTTCCAAGCAGCAGTGGAAATAATTTCTTTCGTTTTTCAAATTTATTGCCGATTGCCCTGTGCGCCAAAACTGTCGTATAGACGATCACACCTGCCTCCGCAGCTGCAAATAAATAACTTCCCCAAGATAGATGATAGGCATATCCAATGCTTTCATCTGCATACCGGATAATATCCGGTTCCGGGATAAATACTTCTGTGACAACATTGATCCCCATTGCCACCACAGTAGCTATGCAATATCCGGTCAGGAAACCATTCTTTTTGATCTCCAACATATAAAATAAAAATGCATACATAAAAATCGGTACCGTCAAAAATCCGAATACCGACACATGAAACCAGAACCGCATCCCCGGCATGATCTGCATACGCATCATTACTACACCGCCAGTCCAGATCAGACAGGATAAAAGAATCTGTCTGAAATACCTGACCGGTTTTGCATCCCCGGCATTCAGGAATGAAAAAAATATAAATAAAAAACAGAAAAACGCTCCGATTGGAACTCCAATATATAAACTATCCAGCGTCAAAGCCGTTTCCTCCAAATTGAATGTAAAATTTTTCAAAATCAATCATTATATTCATGTGCAAAATCGGCACATGATCCAATTCACAATTCGTCAATCATACAAGCATGTTGACTCTCTCTCGTTCATTATAGCATATTTTAACCTGCAATTCCATTTTTTTCCATCATCCATCATCTTTTTGATGGGAATCCATCATCTTTTTGATGGATTTGCATACACTAACAGGGATTAAATCTGTTTTTTAATGGAGTGACCTTATGTGCGGAATTGCAGGATTTTGCAGCCTGAAACGCTGTTATACGGACAGACAGTCCTTTTGGGAAAATATACTGGTGTCCATGCACGAAAAACTCATCCACCGCGGCGGTGATGCTTCCGGCATTTATCTGACACCTCATGCCGGTCTGTCACATCAGAGACTTTCTATCCGTGATATCACGCACGGTGCACAGCCTATGATACGTCACCGGGACGGGGCAGATTATGCCATCGTCTACAATGGGGAGATCTATAATACCGATGAACTGATCCCGGAGCTTACTTCTGCCGGATATAATTTTCTCACAACATCCGACACGGAAGTGATCTTATATGCCTACATGCATTTCGGTGCTTCCTTTGTCTCCCGCTTAAATGGAATCTTTTCCTTTGCCATCTGGGACGGTGCCGCAAAACAGCTTTTTCTCTACCGCGACAGAGTAGGGACAAAGCCGCTTTTTTATCACGCAAAAGACGGTGAGCTTGTCTTTGCCTCAGAGCCAAAAGCACTGTTCTGCTTTCCGGATCTTTCACCCGCTATTACCGAAAACAGCCTGAGAGAACTGCTTGCAGTCGGGCCGGCGCGCACCCCCGGATGTGGGGTTTTTCAGGATATCTATGAAGTTCTACCCGGACATTACCTGTGTTTTGATGCCATGGGGCTCTCCGATACCACCTACTGGGATCTGAAATGTCTGCCCCACACGGACTCCTACGAGGACACCGTGGCACATGTATCTTTTCTCATGCGCGATACCGTAAAACGGCAGATGATTTCCGATGTGCCGGTCTGTACCTTTTTATCCGGGGGCATCGATTCAAGCATCGTCACAGCCCTTGCTGCCGCTTACCAGAGGGAACACGGTGAAGTCTTAAATACGTTTTCCTTTGACTTTACGGAAAATGATATTTATTTTCAATCCAATTCCTTTCAGCCGGAACGCGATCTTCCCTATGTAAACTGCATGTTAGAGCACTGTAAAACCAGTCATACTTACCTGGAATGCACCCAGGAGACGCTCGCCGACATGCTCTATGCTGCCGTGGACGCAAAGGATATGCCTGGCATGACAGATGTCGATGCCTCCTTACTTTACTTTTGTTCTCTGGTCAAAAAACAAAACAAGGTCACACTGACCGGGGAATGTGCCGATGAAATCTTCGGCGGATACCCGTGGTTTTACCGCCCGGAACTGATGAACCGGGATGGTTTTCCGTGGTCTGCGGATATCGATGCCCGTACTGCCTTTCTTGATGATGATGTTATGAAAAGCCTTGATCTCTCTTCTTACTCCCATGCAAGGTATGAAGAATCCCTGAAAAAAACACCGCATCTTCCGGATGAAACCGCCGAAGAATACAGACGCCGTGAGATCGCCTACCTGAATATCAAATGGTTTATGCAGACACTGCTCGACCGCATGGACCGCACCAGCATGTATTCCGGTCTTGAGGCGAGAGTCCCCTTTGCTGACCACCGTATCATCGACTATGTGTACAATGTTCCATGGAAAATGAAATACCAGAACGGTGTGGAAAAGGCTCTGCTTCGTGATGCCTTCCGCGATCTTCTGCCGCCGGAACTATTGCACCGCAAAAAAAGTCCTTACCCGAAAACCTACCATCCGGGTTATGAAAAGATCCTGATCGCGCGGATGACGGATATTTTAGCAGACAGCAATGCTTCTATCCTTCCGCTTATCGATAAAAAGAAAGCGAAAAAATTTATGGAAGCACCAAAAGAATACGGAAAGCCGTGGTTCGGGCAGCTTATGGCGGGTCCACAGCTTCTGGCCTATTTTATCCAGCTCAATTACTGGATGGAGAAATATCATCTTTCTGTGTGACAGAAAAAAACACTCCGGCACTTTTACTTTGTCCGGGGTGTTTTTTGTATATTATGATTCTAAAACTTTTCTGTGTTTTTTCTGATACACCCTGCATACCAGCACTGCGATCAGTGTCCCCGTGATCATTCCGGCAAGAACGTCCGTCGGATAATGCACTCCGACATAAAGTCTTGAAAACATGATCAGAAATGCCAGGATCAAAGCCGGCACCCCGATCTTCCCTGGGCATGTCAGAAAGATCACAACAGCCGCTGCAAAAGAACTGCCGGTATGCCCGGATGGAAATGAAAGATCCCTCTGCGCTTCTATGATACGCTGCAGTCCATCCACAGCCTCATAAGGCCTTGTTCTGGCGACCAGATTTTTTAAAATGAGATTATTAACGATCAGAGATCCCAACAGGGAACACGTCATGAGCACACCTGTTCTCCGCATCTTTTTTACAAGTAAAAATACGATTGCAAGAGCAATCCAGATCCATCCCGCATCGCCTAAATGCGTAATAAATGTCATGACCGGCGTCAGAACAGCATTCCTCACATGCTCCTGGATCCACAATAAAATATTCCCATCTAACTGCAATAAAACATCCATCTTATGTATTACCCCGTTTTTTTATGTTTTTACATACATTTTATGTTTCTACTGCTGCCCCGTCAATACTTTGTTGAGCAGATCGGCAAGCGGTACCATCGCATTTTTTGCCTCCGCCAGTGTATTTGTCTGCGCCCCCACCTCGATCAGAAGTGTCTTCGGGCAATAGTGCATATTGTAGCGGTATCCCTTCAGATAAATTCTTCTGGTAAATCCCGGGTAATATTCTGCCGCCTTTAACTGCATCTGGAACGATATCGCCAGATTATCTGCAATATAAGGATTATAAAGATATTCGATATCGCCTGTTTTCGTCGTGCGGCTCAATCCATTAAAAAACATGATCTGCGCCATCGGCACGCCGTTTTGTTCCGTAACCAGTCTCGTATTGTTTCCGACTCCGTCACGGTGCAGATCGATCACAACCTCAATGCTTTTATTTTCCGCTAAGATCTGTTCTAACGCAGGGCCTGCTTTTGCATAGGCATGATCGCGGTCTCCGACATCATACTGCCCGGTGTGATGGATCACGGAAAAGCCATATTTTTGTGTCAGAAGCTCCGTCAGATAATCACCGACACCGACGACCGACATGGATGCATCACCCGGAACGGAATCCGCATACCCTTCCTGTGAATGCGTATGATAGATCAGTATCTGCGGTGTGGACGCATCATGGCTCAAACGTACATCCTTTCCGAGCAGGGCATCCGCATTGAGCTGTGTGCTCCCGATCGTCGTCGTATTGTCCACCTGATAAAAATTCTGGATCAGATAATCAAAATCATTCAGCTTTTCCCTTGCAAATGTCACTGCTTTGATGTCTGCCACAGCGGAAGCTGCCTGACTTTCTGCTGCACCTGCCTCTGCAATCTGTGCCTGCTGATTTTCTGCTGCATCTGCCTCTGCCGGCTGCTCTCCGGTGTTCTCCGCCACACCTGGCTCTGCCGGCTGCCCTCCGGTATTCTCTGCTGCACCTGCATCCGCCGTCTGTCCTCCTGCATCTTTTTCATCTGACAGGCTCGTACCATCTGCGCTTCCGACCGATGGTATCACTTCCCCCGTCTTTTCATCCACATAATTTTCATCTGCAGCCTCCCGCGCCAGAATTGCCTCATAAGAGAGATCACTCTCGATCTGCGTCTGGTATGATCCACTTTCAGGTTCATAGTTTTCCCCGGAAAAAAGCACATCTATCACTTTTTCCACAAAAGACCACTCCGTCTCATCTTTTACACTGTAAGACAAACCGGGCAGATAAAAATCAAGTACTTTTTCGCAGCAGCTTTTTGCCCCCTCTTCTCCAAGCTTTGCAAAGAAAGATCTGTTTGTCTGTAAAAGTATTCCAATGACAGCCAGCAGCAATCCCCCCAGCCAGACGGCACCATTTATTTTTTTCTTTTTTAAATGTCGATAACGATAAGCATACATACTACACTGTATGCACTTCTATTTTTCATTATACCATGAAGCTTTGCTTCTTGATCGTGATCTGCATGAGTTTCGCCCGGCAGTCTTGTTTTACTATAATCCCGCCTGTCTATTATGCCGGCAGTCCTTCCCCCATAAATGCAATATTGATGCCTTCCGAGATCGTGTAGCTTAATCTTTTGACCGACTCATCAATATCTTTTGGCGTCACAAACATCGCATTTAAATTCGGTGAGAGAAGTTCCCGGATCAGTTCATATTTTTCTCCATCGTTTAACTCTTTTAACGAATCCCCAAGTATATCAAATGCCTTGCTCTGGCTCATCGCAGCGATCAGGTTAAACATTGTGTCATTGACGATCGTTGCAGCATCCACAACTGTCGGTATCCCGATTGATATCACGGGAATCCCAAGGCTTTTTTTATTCAGTCCGTGTCTATGGTTTCCAACCCCGCTGCCTGGATTGATCCCGGTATCCGTGACCTGGATCGTCCGGTTTAACCGCTTGGTGCTGCGCGCCGCCAACGCATCAATGACAATGACCAGATCAGGTTTTGTCTCATCGATGATTCCATGAATGATCTCAAGACTTTCCATTCCCGTCTGTGCCATAACTCCCGGGACAATACTGCTGATCCGGTTCACATTTTTTTCTCCGAAAGCATACTTTCCATACTCTTTTACAATGTGTCTTGTGATAAAAAGATTGTCCACCACACGCGGGCCTAGTGCATCCGGCGTAACTTCACGGTTTCCAAGTCCAACGACCAGCACCGACAACTCCTCATTTTTTTCCTGGATCAACTGACGGATGATCTTCGCAAGCTGTACGGATATCTCTCTGTGATAGTCTTCATCCTCCTCATCCATATTTCCCGCCTCGATCGTTATATAGGTTCCCTTGGGTTTTCCCATCGTCTTTGCACCGTTTTCCGTCTCAATGACCACTGTGCTGACTGTGATATTTTTGTCAACTTTCTCTTCTAAGAAACGGACTCCCTTCAGATCAACATGATCTTCCTGCATTTTTTCCTGCGTTTCAAGCGCTAAATCCGTTCGTATCTGATACATAAATTTTCCCCCATATTCCAATGCCCTGCTCCGGCATCTGTTATCTTTGCCTATATTATTTCTGGTCTGAAAAAAAATTATCCATAATTTCTCATTATTTTACTGTTTTACACTTGACAACCACAAAAACCTGCCCTATAATATACCAGTATGTTTACATTGAACTGTCCGTGTCCGGCTTTAATGTAACAATCATGAACAATAACGATTACAAATTGGAGGTGTACGGATTGGCTAACATTAAATCTGCAAAAAAAAGAATTTTAGTAACAGAGACAAGAGCTGCTAGAAACAAAGCGATCAGAAGCGAAGTGAAAACTTCTATTAAAAAAGTTGAGGCTGCAGTAGCTGCAAACGATAAAGAGGCTGCAAAAGCTGCTTTAACAGTTGCTATCTCAACTATCGAGAGCGCTTCTTCTAAAGGAATTTACCACAAGAACAATTCTGCCAGAAAAGTTTCCCGTTTAACAAAACTTGTTAACGGTTTAGCTTAATTTTTGAAACATAGATAAAAACATATATGCGGCCTTAACCCAGCCGCATAATAAAAACACCAGTACCGTCATACTGGTGTTTTTTTGATTCATAGGAATTTACGTACTATGAATCAAAAAGCCCTCCGGGCGGGATCGCACTGCGTCGGAGATGAATTATGTCGCGAAGCGACCCGCCGCAGGCGGGGAATCCTGTGAAACAGAATTCTTTTTATGTTATTTTTCTGACCGGCTGTACTTCATAATAAAAAGCTCTACCGCCATCTGATCATTCATGCGTCCTGTTTTTACGGACTCCTCTAAGTCAGCTCCATCATAAAGCGCCCTCTTTAACTGCGCCATTGTAAATCCTTTTGCCTGTGAAATATTCCGTTTTACCGCAAACGGCGGGATTCCCGCATTTTTGGCAATCGACTGATTGTCCATTCCACGCCCTGCCATATCACGCACATTTAAAAGGATCTGAAACTGTCTGGTAATCAGAAACATAATGCGCATCGGAGGTTCTTTTAATGTCAGAAGATCATAATACAGATCCAGTGCCTTCCGCTGGTTATGCTCGGCGATTGCATTGACCATCTCAAATATCTTATTGGTCGTCTGTTCCGTCGTGACTGCCATCACATCTTCCGCCGTGATCACATCCCGGTCTAAGGCATAACAGATCAGCTTTTCTAACTCCCTGTCAATATTTCCCATATCTGTTCCTGTCCTGCTTAAAAAAAGCTGCATCACGGATCCGGTGATGTTTTTTCCTTCTTTTTTTAATCTGGTCAAGATCCAGCGCGTCAAAAGTTCCTCGCTCTGTGCTGAAAACTCTACGATCTTCCCATTATTTTTGACCGTTTTGTACATCTTCGAACGCTTGTCCACTTCCTCTTCCACAAAAATAAAATGTGTCGCCGGTGCCACCTGCGTGAGATATTCAGCAAGATCCTCACAGGAACTTTTAAAAAATCCGCTGTCCTCGATCAATATCACTCTCCGGTCTGCAAAAAAAGGCAGTGTTTCGGCAAGATCAATCACTTCTTTCGGATTGATATTCTTTCCCTCAAACGTCGTAAAATTCATGTTGTCATCCGGCGCTGCCATTGCATTTTTCAATTTGTCTTTATACTGCTTTTTTAAATATGCTTCCGTTCCATACAGCAGGTAGATCTGTTTGAAATTTCCGCTTCTGATATCATCATCGATCGTTTTCATTTTATCTGATTCCTTTTTATCACTTATCCAGATACAAAGCACTGATATTGCATTACACTTCGCTGCATTTTCGCTACATCGAATTACGCAGCGCTGCACTACGCAGCTTTGTACTAAGCTGCATACCACAGTATAGCATACATTACCTGACAAATACAAACCGCTTGTCCGGAAGTAAAAATTTTTGTACTGCCAGCTTATTTTTCTTTAACCGGGTCACTGTGATCTGTCCACCCTCCATCGTGTAAAACAGTGCACTCCCCGTATCCCGGATATTTTCAACCGCCACCCTGCCCGGATGTCCGTATCGGTTCTTTTCTGCGCAGGAAATGACCGAAATCCGTGGCGAAACCGCATCCAGAAAACTTTTTGTGTTCGAATATTTTGAACCATGGTGCGCCGCCTTGTAAAAATCTATGTCATTGATTCCTCCCCATTTTAAAATCTGTTTTTCCTGCTCCTCCCCGATATCTCCGGTAAATAATGCTGAAAAACCTTTTTCCTCATACAATAATACCAGTGATTCCCCATTCTTATCAGTACTTATTTCACTTCTCTGTTCATCTCCCACATGGTACTCCGGCGAAATAGCTGTTATCTTTGCGCTTCCAGAAAAAAGTGTATCTTTCCGGCTCATCATACAGATTTCTGTTCCATGTTCTTTTGCCAGTGAAACCAGCTTTTCATAGCTCTCATCCCGCATCATCCCCCGGAAGAGCACCAGATTCCTGATCCGGTATCCCTCATCAAAAATCTCCGACAAACCGGAGATATGATCCTGATCCGTATGGGAAACAAACCAGTAGTCAATCTCTTTCACACCGTTTGACTTTAAATACGGCAGGATACGGTACTTTCCCACACTCTGCACATTTGTACTGCCACCATCTATAAAAATATCATAGCCGCTGTCTGTATGCAGATAAATCCCGTCTCCCTGTCCGACATCAAGCACAGTAAGTTTCATCCCTTGTGAAACTGGTGTAAACAAAAAAACAAGCAGTCCCAACCCACAGGCAAACAAACTCCACTCCATTCCCCGGTAACTCTTTCTTCTCTTTTGCCTTCCGTTTTCTTCTGTCATCTGCTGCATTTCTTTCTGCCGCTTTGTCACATGAGAAAGCAAAAAAAGTCCCACGGCAAGCAGCAGATAGTATACGGTAATTTTTACTGCGGATGGTTTTCCGGTAATCAGCAACGCATGAGGCAGACCCGATGCGATCGTGCAAATTTTTTCATAACCGCTTAAAATCACATGGCACGGCAGCAATACGATATGCACGAGTACTGCCTGCGGCATCACCGCACACCCCAGCAGACCCCCGGCAATTCCGGACGCCAGTACAATTCCAACAAACGGCAGCACAAGCAGATTCAGCAGCATCGCATATACCGGGATTTCATAAAAATACCATGCCGTAACCGGCAGTATCACAAGCTGAAGCACGAATCCTGTACCAATTTTTTGCAGCACCGCATGCCTCTGGTATGCGCTCTGCACAATTTTTCCAGCCCATACCACACCAAGCACCGCAATAAAAGAAAGCTGAAATCCCGCATCATATAACGCAAACGGCTGCTTCCATAAAATGAGCAGTGCGGTAAAACCCATTGCATTTAGGGAATCATAACTTCGCCCCACCGCCTGCCCAAGCAGAAGAATGCAAAACATACTGACCGCACGGAACGACGAATATCCCATTCCGGTCATCATGCCATATAAGATCATAAACACTGCCGCAAAAATTCCCGATCCCCAGAAACCAAAGCTCCCTTTTCGCAGCAATCGGTACAATGTCATGCCGATTACTGCGATATGTAATCCCGATATCGCCAGAATATGTGAGATCCCGGCGGTGCGGTAAAGCTGTTTTACCTCCGCATCCAGAAGATTTTTTTCTCCGAGCAGCATCGTACTTAAAACTCCACCCTCCCGCACGCCAAGTGCCTGTTCATACAACCCTGCCAGATGATATTTCCATTGATACATTTTCTCCGCAATAAGATTCGCTTTTCCGTATGCAGACACTTCATCCACATCACTTACGGCAAATGTGATCCCACGCGCCTTATAATAAGCCGCCTGATCAAAATTTCCCTCATTGCGTGCCCGGTTAAATAATTTTATTTTTCCATGTAAAACAAGCGTTTGTCCGATAGAACAGGTGTCGGACTCACAATAGATGATGATGCTTGCAGATATGCGCTGCCATTCACTGATTTTAGAATCCTGTCTGATCTGACAGGATGATAGATTGTATAAATACTGTTCGTTTTTTTGCTCTTTGCCGGTAAGTTTCCCATTTAAAAGGATCTCTTCCCCATCTTCCAAATACGGCAGATATTGATTTTGTTCCGCCTGCACACCCCCGCAGTGATGCCAGCCCAAAAATAATGCTGCGGCAGAACATACCGCCATACACCACCGCCGTTTCCGAACCGGATATCTGTCACTCTCCGGCATCCCTCTGTCATGTCCTGTCACGATTGCAGGCCAGAGCAGAATTCCAAAAAATAAAAGCCAGAGCGTCCACGGCTTTCCATACACGGCAATGGAAATACCGCAGATAAACCCTGCTGCCATTTCAAGAAATGGTCTTTTCCCCAATTTATTCCTCCTCTGTTACTCCTGTCTCTTCCAATGAAACGACGTAATCAAGATTTCTGTCATACATGTCGCTCAATTTAAAATTATCACGGTAAGTGCCACTGGTATCCCCATTGACCGAGATCTGTACTTTACTGATCGTAGACAATTCTGTCAGGGAATCCACGATTGAATAGATGACAACCGCCTCATTCACCTGATAATCCTGATTTTTAAAGTTTTCATCCAGACTCACATAGCAGACACCGTCCACCACGGATACATTGATCAGTTTCGTTCCCGCCGGAATCGCAGATTTTGCCCCCTCTGTCTGCGGTCCCTCCAAAAGCTGTTCCATGATCAGTTTTTCCATCGACACGTTGCTGCTGTAATAGACATCGCTTCTTGTCTCCTCCACCAGTCCGTCACCGGTTTCATTTGCAAAATAAAGTTTTAATGTCGTACATTGGATTGAATTGATCTGTTCTCCCGGATTCTCAATAAAACTGTCCTGATTCATGCTTCCGACAATATTGCCCCTGATATCCGTAAGCGGTGCATCTGCCACATAAAATGATACACAGTCCACCCCTGAAATCTGTGTCATGGTAAGAACCACCGCAGCACGGCACAATACTTCTTCAACCTCCGTCATACTGCTGTAATCCGCATCAAAATGGATCGAGAGCATCACGCCGTCAAGCGAATAATCGGTAACCTCCACCCCGTTTGGTATCGGTTTGCGGTACTCAACATTGTCAGAATCTGAGCTTAACTTTGCTAAAAATTCTTTGATCATCCCATCCGTATCCGAAGTCTCCGGCTCATAGGGAACATCTACGATCTTTGTTTTGTCCTTATTCAGATATTCGATATTATATTCGCTGCTCACTTCATCATTTCCGCATCCAGCCAGCAAAAAGACTGCCAGGATGCATCCTGACAACAGCACAATGATTTTTTTATCCATAATCTGACCTTTCATTTTCAATAAATCCAATCTGTTATGAAATATAATTGAGCGGAATACGAACATTAAAGATCGTTCCCTCTCCCTCTGTACTGAACACCTTGATCGCACCACGGTGCATCAGTACTGCATTCCGCGTGATGGCAAGACCAAGTCCGGTTCCACCGATCTCCCTGGAGTGTGACTTGTCCACACGGTAAAAACGTTCATAAATATGTCCTAACGAATCTTCCGGTATTCCGATTCCGGAATCCTCTACTTTCAGGTAAAAATATTGATGATCCGCATTCAGCGAAACATGTACCCAGCCGTCTTCCTTGTTGTATTTGATCGCATTTTCAATCAAATTGGTAAACGCCAGAGTAATCTTTACCTCGTCAACATCTGCGCTGACCGGGCGGAAACTTTCAAGCACAAGCTCCACTTTCTGCTTGTCCGCGATCGGACGCAGACGTTTTAAGATCTGCTCTAACAGTTCATTGATATTGATATTTGTGATATTCAGATCTCCCGCTGCCTTGTCCATCTTGACTAATGAAAGCAGGTCATTGATGATCTTCGTCTCACGGTCCACCTCATTGCCAATATCTCCCATAAACTCTTTGTAGAGTTCGATCGGGGCATCCTCCATGCTGTTGATGGAATCCGCCAGCACCTTCATGGAAGTAAGCGGTGTTTTTAATTCATGTGACACATTCGACACAAACTCCTGTCTGGAATCATCTAGCACCTTCATTCTTCCAAGCATTTTATTAAATTTCTCACTGATCAGCTTCGTCTCTGTATAATCATTGACAGAAAGCGCATCCTCGCCATAACCCGTCTGGATCTCATCAATTGATTTTGACATCTTATGAAACGGTCTTACCATCTGTCCTGCAATGATGACGCTTGCGAAAATAACTGTAAAAATGCAGATCAGTTCAATGATCCTCGTGTTCGTTGCAAGATAATCCAGGTTCAGGCTGATACTGTCCGTTGACACGCTCACCATCATGACACCTATCACCTGTCTGCTTTCATTTTCCTGATCCGTGCGCACAAGTGGTATTGTCATCTCAATATAACGATATTTTGAATCATATTTCGTAATCTCCTCCCCGTAAAAGCTTTTGATGACTTCCTCTGAGATGATCGTCTTTTTTTCATCAAGCTTATAAGTATCTTTCACTACCTGAAAGGTGTCACTGATGATCATGACACGCCCGTCATAGATAGTGGAAAGCTGCTCGAGCTGTGCGTTAATGGTAGGAGAACCGGAATTTTCCAGATAATCATTTGACACGATCTGATTCGCTAAAATCTTTGCCTGGCTTAAGATTTCGCTGGTTCGAAGTGAAACAGCCCTGTTTTCATAAGAATTGAGCATCCCGATCCGCAAAAGAACACATGGGATCACGCCTATAAGAATAAGTAAAAGAACCAGCCTGAATCTCAGGCTGTTCATAAAATCTGTAAATTTTTTTAATTTTGTCATGGCTGCACCTTACTAATTCTGAGAATAATAATACCCAACGCCCCATTTGGTATGCACATACTTCGGCTCGCTCGGATTGCTCTCGATCTTTTCTCTCAGACGCCGCACATGAACATCTACCGTACGCACATCTCCCGGATATTCGTATCCCCACACAAGATTCAAAAGATTCTCCCTGCCGTAGACTTTGTTCGGGTTGTTGACAAGAAGCTCTAACAGATCAAACTCTTTCGCGGTAAGATTCACTTCTTTCCCTAAAATAAAGAGTCTTCTGCTCTCACAGTCTAATTTCAGATCACCTGCTTCTATGACTTTGCTGTCCTCTTTTTTCGGCTGGCTCGCCGCAGTACGCCGCATGATCGCTTTAATTCTTGCCTTTACCTCAAGGATATTAAACGGTTTTGTGATGTAATCATCTGCACCGTACTCTAACCCTAAGATCTTATCCATGTCATCTCCCTTTGCGGTGAGCATGACGATCGGCATATTCGAAAACTCCCTGATATGCTGGCATACCTCAAATCCATCCATCTTCGGAAGCATGATATCAAGAAGCACCATGTCATAGGCATTTTCCGTTGCCATCTTTAATGCTTCCTCCCCGTCATATGCGCAGTCCACTTCCATTCCGTCCTGCTCAAGACTGAACCGGATTCCCTTTACAATTAACTTTTCATCATCTACAACAAGAACCTTTTTTGCCATTTTACTTCACCTTTATATGATCTTTTATTCGATTATAAACGCCCTCTTTGATCCCCTCTACCTGCTTGATTTCCTCCACAGAAGAAAAAGAACCATTTTTCTCACGGTAACGGATAATACTGTCCGCCTTGGTCTGACCGATTCCGGAAAGCGTCATAAGCTCCGCTGCAGTTGCCAGATTAAGATCTATTCTGCCATCTGAATCTTGGGCTGTTTCGCCATCCACTCCCGTCTCCGTTCGTTCCCCTGCTTCTTCTAAACCATCCTTAGCAGCTTCCTCCTGCGTCAGAATGCGTACCATCTCTCCGTCCACGATCTCCCGCGCCTGATTGACAGACTCCTCTGCCGCATCCTCCGTCAGACCGCCGGCTGCCTCAATTACCTCATAGAGTCTCGCATTTTGCGTGACCTCATAAACTCCCGGTGTATTTACCGCCCCGCAGATATATACAAAACATTTTTCAGTCTGTATGCCGTTCTCCTCCGATATCTGCGTGTCATCCGTCTCAGGTACTGCCTCACTCCGCTGCGTTTCTGCCACGGATGTCTCCGATTGAAAATAGACGTTTTCTTTCTCTCCACATGCAGCTGCCAACAGGCAAATGCATGAAAAACATAGTACTTTTATAAATTTTTTCGTCATAAGCGTCTCCTTCTTCATTATTCCAGAAGGAGTCCTCAATGCCCACTCTCTATATTTTAACGAAATTTTTCATTTATTACAAGAGTGTATAAAATTTATTTCATTTATTTTTACAAAATTTAAAAATATTCGGCAATTTTTTCCTTTAATCCTACCCAGAAATCTTTTGCATCCTGGGAATCCGGCAGTAAAACGGCATCCTCGTATGCCTGATAAGCGGTTTTTTCCGCATCATCTGCAGTCTGTGATAAAAATACCGAATAATGACCACTCATATCATGCAGTCTGTCTGTAAGCCGCACTGTTACAAAATCTGCAAAATCCGCTGCCTGATCCGTATTTTTTGAAAAATCATTGACAACAAACATATCCGTAGATGCACATCCGATAGAAGGAAGTTCCTCATTCAGTGCCGGGATCTCCATCACAGAATAAGATATATCGTCTAATTTTTGCAGGGAATCTGTGTTTACAAACGCACAGAGTGTTTTTCCGGATTTAAAATGTTCTAAAATGCTGTCCATGGAGACTGAATTGATGTCTAAGGAAAATGATCCTAAAATGGTTTCAAAGTATTCAAGATCTTTCTGATACAGATCTTCATCATAGGCCACATTCATCGTTTCCGGCGCCGTTTTCTCAAACGTTACACTGTTTCCAACGAACGGGAAATCGTAAAATGCATCATTTACATCCCACTCTAACAGGTATTCCACATTTTCTCCCGGTTCATTCTCATTAGAATAATCAATGATCGCCTGCAGTGACTCCGGCTGGTTTTCAAAATATCCGTTCTGATAAACAAACACATTTGCATCGTAACTGAGCGGATATCCAATCATTTTATCCTCATAGGTGGAAGCTTTCACTGACTTTTGGGATGCCCCCTCATAAGATCCTCCATCCTCATTTTCCATGGCAAGACCATATAAATATGCCTCCTCAAGCTCATCGCCATTTAACAGATAAACATCCGGAAAATCCTCTCCCTGCATGGTATTGTCGTAAATCATCCCGATATAATCCAGAGTATCCTGACATTTGAAAGCTGCCTTCACACCCGTCTGTTCAAAATACTGTCTGGCTGCATATTCAAAAAAATCTTCATAAGATGGATCTTCATACCACACGGTCAGGTCTGTATCTGCCAGATCGTATGCATCTGTTTTCACATCCGGCTGTTTTCCTTCTGTGCCCGGTTCTTCTGCCTGCAACGGAAATGTCGTCTCTTTTACAGGCTGTTTTGAAACGACACCAGCCATAATGGCTGCTCCTGCGCAAACCACTATGGCTGCAATTACACTTCTCTTTTGTATGTTCTTCATAATCCCATTTTCCTATTCCTCGTTTTACGACAACAGACTGCACACATCCGCGTGCAGTCTATGATTCCTTACATCTGATCCAATGCTTTTTTCAGTTTTCCGATCATCTCATCCACATGTTGTTTCTCGATGATGAGCGGTGGTACAAAACGGAGTACGTCTGAACCTGCCGTGATCACAATCAGTCCTTCCTCCAGTGCCTTTGCAGCGATCTGTCCGACCGGCTTTTCGGATACCACACCCTGCATCAGTCCAAGTCCCCTGCGTGCTGTCAGAAAATCGTAGGAAGCTACCAGTTCATCTAATTTTTCTTCCAGATATGGTGTGATTTCTTTCACATGGTCTGTGATGTGGTCGCGCTCCATCATCTCAAGCACCTTATCAACTGCAGCACCGACAAATGGGTTTCCGCCGTAAGTCGTTCCATGATCGCCCGGTTTTAAAGATTTTTCTGCCACCTTTTCGGTCATCAGGAATGCTCCGACCGGAACACCGCAGCCAAGCGCTTTTGCACTTGTCATGATATCCGGTTTCACACCGTAATGCTGCCATGCAAACATCTCACCGGTCCGTCCCATACCGCACTGGATCTCATCTAAGATCAGAAGAATATCATGCTCATCGCAGAGTTTCCGGACACCTTCCATAAATTCTTTTGTTGCCGGATAAATACCGCCCTCGCCCTGTACTGTCTCAAACAGGATCGCGCATGTCTTGTCCGTGATCCGTTTTTTCACGCTGTCAAGGTCATTGTAGTCTGCAAATTTCACACCCGGCATTAACGGTTCAAACGGTTCCTGATAATGTTTATTTCCGGTGACGGAGAGTGCTCCGATACTTCTTCCATGGAAAGAATGATTCATTGCAATGATCTCATGTCCTGCATGTCCGTCTCTCGTGTAAGCGTATTTTTTTGCTGCCTTGATTGCACCTTCGATTGCCTCTGTACCACTGTTGGTAAAGAACACACGATCCATCCCGCTCGCTTTTTTCACACGCTCTGCTGCATGGATGATTGGCACATTATAATACAGGTTTGATGTATGCATAATCTTATCGATCTGTGCTTTTAAGGCATCCCCATACTCTTTGTTGCCGTATCCAAATGCCTGCACTGCGATGCCTGCCGCAAAATCCAGATATTCTTTTCCGTCTGTATCATACAGATAAACACCCTCACCGTGGTCTAATACCAGTGAAAAACGATTGTATGTGTGGAGGATATTTTTCTCCGCCTCATTGATATATCCTTCTTTATTCATGATAAAACTTCGTCTCCTTATCTCCTAAAATGGCAGTTCCGATTCCGCGGTTCGTAAAGATTTCAAGAAGCAGGCAGTGTGCGATACGTCCGTCTAAGATATGTACTCTTGAAACACCGTTCTCGATCGCATCGATACAGTTGTTTAACTTCGGAAGCATGCCGCCGCCGATAAATCCGTCCCCGATCAGTTCTCTCGCCTCTGATACACGAAGCTCGGAGATCAGTGTATCTTTGTCTTTCGGATCTTTGTAAACGCCCTCGATATCGGTTAAAAATGCAAGTTTTTCAGCTTTTACCGCTTTTGCGATCGCACATGCCGCATCATCGGCATTGATATTATAGCTGTTGTATTCTGCATCCATTCCTACCGGGCAGATGATCGGGAGAAAATCTTTTTCCAGCAGATCATATAAAATCTGCGGATTTACCTCTGTGATCTCACCGACAAAACCGATATCCTCACCATTTGAGTATTTCTTTTCTACTTTTAACAGTCCACCGTCTTTTCCGCTGATGCCGACTGCATTGACGCCAAGCTCCTGTACCAGTGTCACCAGTGATTTATTGACCTTATTTAACACCATCTCGGCGATCTCCATGGTTGCCTCGTCCGTTTTGCGGAGTCCATTGATAAATACAGGCTCCATGCCGACTTTGCCAACCCATTTACTGATTTCTTTGCCACCGCCATGCACGATGATCGGCTTGAATCCAACCAGTTTTAACAGAGTGACATCCTGGATGACGTGTTTTTTTAATTCTTCATCTACCATGGCGCTTCCACCATATTTTACCACAATGATCTTACGGTTGAAACGCTGTATGTATGGAAGTGCTTCGATGAGCACTTCGGCTTTCTGCAAAAGTTCCTTCATATTGTTATCTTCCATTAGTTTGGTTCTCCTCTATAAAATCTTGATATTGCCGTACGAAACTCTGATTCAGGTTGTGTTTGCTGTGACCGCAGCAGCGCCAGTTTTTTGAAGAGTTTCGCGTTGGCCTCATATCTGCCTGCCTATGAGCGGTAATCGGCGTTAATTTTTACATAGTCGTAGGTTAAGTCGCAGCCCCAGGCGGTAGCCTGTGCAGCACCCATTTTGATGTCGGCGATGGCGGTGACTGCGGGTTCGGATAAGATTTTGGTTGCTTCTTCTTCGCTGTAGTCGACGGCGACTCCGTCTTTGATGATCTGCATTTTTCCTGCAGCACTCTCGAAGAATAAGTCTACTTTTTCCGGATCAAACTGTGCGCCGGAGTAGCCCATGGCACAGAGGATTCTGCCCCAGTTTGCATCGTGTCCGTAGATGGCTGCTTTGGTGAGGCTTGATGTGATGACGGATTTGCTTAAGATCTTTGCCTGCTCTTTTGTCTCGGCACCGATTACTTTTACCTCAAACAACGCAGTTGCTCCCTCTCCATCTCCTGCCATCTGTTTTGCGAGTGTCTCATTTACAAAGCGGAGCGCCTTTGTAAAGGTCTCATAATCCGCATTTTTCTCAGTAATTTTTGTGTTCTCTGCCATTCCGTTTGCCAACAGGAGACAGGTATCATTTGTGGAGGTATCGCCGTCCACGGAGATCATGTTATAGGTATCTTCCACGTCCGCTTTTAATGCCTCTAACAGCAGCTCCTGTGAAATTGCAGCATCGGTTGTCACAAAACTTAACATGGTACACATATTCGGATGGATCATGCCGGAACCTTTGCACATGCCGCCGATTGTGACGGTTTTGCCGGAAAGCTCAATCTCAACAGCTACTTCTTTTTCATGTGTATCGGTCGTCATAATCGCAAGTGCTGCATTATGTCCGCTCTCGATATCGCCATTTAATTGTGGGACCATCGTTTCAACTCCCGCACAGATGCGGTCGATCGGAAGCTGCATACCGATGACTCCGGTCGATGCCACAAGCACCTCATCGGTTGGGATCTGAAGCAGTTTGTTTACTTTTTCTGCAGTTGCTTTGCAGTAACCCATCCCCTCTTCTCCGGTACATGCATTTGCAATACCTGCATTGACAATGACTGCCTGTGCCTTTTTACTGTCATATACTACATGCTGGTCCCATTTGACCGGGGCAGCTTTTACAATGTTTGTGGTAAATGTTCCTGCCACTGCACATGGTACTTCACTGTAGATCATTGCCATGTCTGTTCTGTCTTTATATTTGATTCCTGCTGCTGTACTTGCTGCCTCAAATCCTTTTGCTGCGGTCACGCCGCCTTTGATCTGTTTCATTTTAACCTCCATTCCTGCACTGCTTTCTAATGTAAACAAAATTTTCATTTGCATCTCAAGTTTGTGCGTAACTCAAATCCTTCATGTAAAAATTGTATTTTTCGCACTGTCTGTTCCTGTGTTTTACGGATTAAATACGGTCTGGTTTTCTTCGTTTGTGACATATTCATAATAATTGACATCCTCGCGGAACGTCCATCCCATTCCCTGCCAGAAGTGGTTTCCGATGTCATTTTTCTTAAATGCAATCAGATTGACCTTGTTGACATGTTCACACTTTAAAGCCGCAAGGCACGCTTCCACCATCTTCTGTCCGATGCCCTGCTTTCTGTAATCCTCATGAACGCAGACATGATATAAACATCCGCGTCTGCCGTCATGACCGCACAGGATTGCACCGATGATTCTGTCGTTTTCACACGCCACCATACTTGTGGTCGGATTGCGTCTGATAAAGCGTTCCACACCTTCTTTCGAATCATCAATACTCCGGATTCCAAACCCGTGAATCCCCATCCACAGTGCATGTACCTCCTCAAAATCCTCCATTGTCATCTCACGGATGTTTACTTTTTTTTCTTCCATGTCTTTGATTCCTTTTCCAGCATAACTGTTTCGTCCAGTTACTTTTTACCTCTTATTAAAAATATAATTCAGTGTATTACTATGTAATCTTTATTACTATGTAATCTTCAATTACTATGTAATCTTCAATTACTATGCATCCATCTATGATGCTTACGGGAACATCGGAACCATATTTAAGCCCTCTGCCTCATCAAAACCGAATAACAGGTTCATGTTCTGTACCGCCTGTCCTGCTGCACCTTTTACCAGATTGTCAAGTGCGCCCATCATCACGATACGTCCGGTTCTCTCGTCAATCTTAAAATTAACATCTACATAATTACTGCCCTCTACCCATTTTGTCTCCGGGCAGACATCTTTTTCCAGCACACGGACAAATTTTTCTTTGCCATAATATTTATCATAGACTGCCTTTACTTCCTCATAAGAAGGAAGGCTGCCATCTGCTTTTTTTACCAGTGCTGCATACTCGGTTGCGAGGATACCGCGGTTCATCGGAACAAGGTGCGGGGTAAAATTAACAACGATCTCTTTGCCTGCCGCATAACCGAGCTGCTCCTCAATCTCTGGCGTATGACGGTGATTTGTCACTCCGTACGCTTTCATATTTTCATTGACCTCACAGAACAGGTTCGGCAGCTTTGCACCCCGCCCTGCACCGGAAGTTCCTGATTTTGCATCAATGATCAACGTATTCGGGTCGATCAGCCCCTCTTTTACCAGCGGATAAGCGGTCAGAATGGAACAGGTCGTATAGCAGCCCGGATTGGCGATAAGTCTTGCTCCTTTTACTTTATCACGATTGATCTCGCAGAGACCATAGACAGCTTCCTCTATAAACTGCGGACTCTTGTGCTCGATCTTGTACCATTTCTCATAGACGGAAACATCTTTGATTCTGAAATCAGCGCTTAAATCTATGATTTTTACCTTATTTAATATATCCTCTGTCAGCACACCTGCCAAAAATCCCTGCGGGGTTGCTGTAAAGATCACGTCCACCTGGCTTGCAAGCTCATCCATATTATCGTCTAGACATACATCATCCACGATCTCAAACATATTCTGGTAAACTTCTGCATATTTTTTATCTATGTAGCTGCGGGATCCATACCATTTAATCTCCACTTCTTTATGTCCCATTAAAATACGGACCAGTTCATTTCCTGCATATCCGGTTGCACCGATGATTCCTGCTTTTATCATTTTTCTCATCCTTTCCGCTCATGCTTATCTCACATGATTTCTGCACTTTTCAGCCCATTATTGTATACAGGCATACCTGCATAAGCATCTTTCTTCCTATATTAATACACCTCATCGCAGTCGTAAAGTATCTTTTTTCGTGCGCTGTTCGATATTGCATAATTATACATTCATATTGTCTTTTATGCAATACTATTTTTTGTCTTTTTCCTATAATATGTATTATCCTTAACTATTTTCTCCATTTTGTATAATCTTTATGTATTTTTATGAATAATGAATGTATAATTTTTCACTTGCGTTTCTACATTTTTTGTTGTATATTGTCTTTAGTTAATGATCCGGCATACAAATGGGTCAAATATACATAACAGAAAGGGCTGTATCACATGAAGGAAAAAGTTATTTTAGCGTACTCCGGTGGACTTGATACCACCGCCATTATTCCATGGTTAAAGGAAAATTATGATTATGAAGTTATCTGCTGCTGTATCGACTGCGGTCAGGAAGAAGAGTTAGACGGTCTTGAAGAAAGAGCCATCTCCTGTGGAGCTTCCAAATTATACATCGTAGATATCATCGATGAATTCTGTGACGATTACATCATGCCATGTGTTCAGGCAAATGCCATTTATGAAAACAAATACTTACTCGGAACCTCTATGGCACGTCCTCTGATTGCTAAGAAGTTAGTTGAGATTGCAAGAAAAGAAGGTGCTACTGCAATCTGCCACGGTGCTACCGGTAAAGGAAACGACCAGATTCGTTTTGAGCTCAGCATCAAAGCACTTGCCCCTGACTTAAAGATCATCGCTGCATGGAGAGATTCAAAATGGACCATGGATTCCCGCGAGTCAGAGATCGAATACTGCAAAGCACATGGTATTCATCTTCCATTCTCCGCTGACACAAGCTACAGCCGTGACCGTAACATCTGGCACATCAGCCATGAAGGCCTTGAGTTAGAGGATCCTGCATGTGAGCCAAACTATGATCACCTGTTAGTTCTCGGTGTTTCCCCGGAAAAAGCTCCGGAAGAAGGCGAATATGTAACCATGACATTTGAGAAAGGTGTTCCGACTTCCGTAAACGGAAAAGAAATGAAAGTTTCCGATATCATCCGTGAGTTAAACCGTCTTGGCGGTAAACATGGTGTTGGCATCATCGATATCGTAGAGAACCGTGTTGTTGGTATGAAATCCCGCGGTGTATATGAGACTCCTGGCGGAACGATCTTAATGGAAGCTCACCAGCAGTTAGAGGAGCTCGTTTTAGACCGTGCAACCATGGAAGTGAAGAAAGATATGGGTAACAAACTTGCCCAGATCGTTTACGAAGGAAAATGGTTCACACCTTTATGTGATGCAGTCAGAGCTTTCGTTACCTCCACGCAGGAATATGTAACCGGTGAAGTTAAATTCAAATTATACAAAGGCAACATCATCAAAGCCGGAACAACTTCTAAATACTCTCTGTACAGTGAGTCACTCGCAAGCTTTACAACCGGTGATCTTTACGATCATCACGATGCTTCCGGATTCATCACACTGTTCGGACTTCCATTAAAAGTTCGCGCTATGAAGATGCAGGAGATCGGTGAGAAAAATAAATATGAGGACTAATCACAGGATGTGATTATGGTTCTATTAATTCATAGCGGACAATTTCCTATGAAGTAAAAAAACAGGAGCTTGTGCTCCTGTTTTTTTACTTTATACTGCCTTGTTCTGCCATCCATGAAAGAACCTGATTGTGACTGTGCCTCTGACATCTATGATTCTCACTGTCTCAGTGCTTCTACCAACAATTTTTCAAGATACTCTGCTGCCGGTGTAAGTGCCGCCTCATCCGCATAAAACTTTGGATGATGGTTCGGATAACCGACTCCCGTTCCCACGTTGATAAAACAGCCCGGAATCTTTTCGAGATAAAAAGCAAAATCCTCTCCACCTGTCGAATTACGCTGTGGAACAACCTCAAAGCCACTCTCTTCTGCCACTTTTTGTGCAAACGCACTCCACGCTTTCTCATTGACGGTTGCAGGCGGCCCCGGATACCACAACAATTCCGCATTTGCGCCATATGCCGCTGCTGTGTGTTCCGCAATCTCACGCATGCGTTTTTCTATAAAGATACGATCGTCTTTTTCCATGGAACGCACGGTACCCTCCAGTTCCACCTTATCCGGGATCACATTCCAGGTATTGCCGCCATTAATCCTCGTCACACTGACAACACCTGTATGGAACGGATTTAAGTTTCTGCCGACAATACTCTGGAACGCCTGTATCACAGATGCAGCTACCAGGATCGTGTCCACGCCCTCATCCGGGTGTCCTCCATGGCAGCCTGTTCCCGTGATATTTAACTCAAACCGGTCTACTGCAGCCATGACACTGCCCGCGCGGATTCCCAGCGTTCCAACCGGAAGATATGCCGCCGTATGCAGCCCAAAGATCGCTGTTACATCCGAGAACACACCGGTTTCAAGAACTGTCTCCGCACCATGGGAAGATTCCTCTGCCGGCTGGAACAGAATTTTTACATTTCCCTGTAACTCCTCTTTCCTCTCCTGTAACAGCAATGCTGCTCCAAACACCGCCGCCGCATGAAAATCATGTCCGCAGGCATGCATTTTCCCCGGAGTTTTTGATTTATAAGTAAGATCGGTTTCCTCCGCGATCGGCAGTGCATCAATGTCACAGCGCAGTCCATAAGTTTTTCCCGGTTTTGCGCCGCGCACGATGGCGGTCACACCGGTCTTTAGCGGTATCTGCAAAATCTCAATGCCTGCCGCCGCAAGTTCCCGTTTGATCCGCTCTGTCGTCTCATATTCCTCATAAGACAGCTCCGGATGCATATGAAGTTCCTCAAAAAAACCGGTAAGTTTCTGTTCTAATGCCTTTCGTTCCATACTCTTCTCCATTTCTACACATTCTCACGTTCTGCCCGCAACGCCGTCTATTATAACAAACGATCGCCTGCATGCTCCGCAAACGTTCTATCTGTTATCCCTCTCATCATTTCTGTGGTTTAAATTTTTATTCGCTTTCATCCGCCGCCTACCTGCGTCCACCGGATGGATCAAATGCATCACGCAATGCATCGCCAACAAAGTTGATGGAAACTACCAGCACAACGATCATAATTCCCGGTGGAAGCCACAGCCACGGCTGTGAAGTCAATACCGTGATAGACTGCGCCCCGTTTAACATATTTCCAAGGCTTGCCATCGGCGGCTGTACACCCATGCCAAGGAAACTTAAAGCCGCCTCATCCAGCATGGAGATCGCCATAACAGATGTTGCATATACGAGGATCGGTGCAACTGTGTTTGGTAAAATTTCTGAAAATAAGATATGACGAAGCGGCATCCCTGCCACCACATTTCCCTTGACAAAATTTGTTTCACGCAGACTTAAAACATTTCCACGCACCAGTCTCGCCACACCCGGCCAGTCTACAAATCCAAGGATCAGGATAATGCTCCACAAACCCGGTTTAAAGATTGCCGCCGCAACGAGCACAAGAAGGATATAAGGAAATGACATCACCATATCCGTAAAACGCATCAGGATCATATCCGCCACACCGCCAAAATATCCCGCGATCAGACCGAGTACCACTCCGATTACCGTGGAGATCACTGTTGCAAGGATTCCTACAAGCAGAGAAATTCTGGTTGCGTATAAAAGTCTGCTGAACACATCCCTGCCGATCTGATCCGTTCCAAGGATAAATTCCTTACACGGTGCACCGCTGAAAGTTCCGACGATCGCATCCGGATCATAAGGCGCAACAACCGGCGCAAACAGAGCAGCCAGACCGACAACCACCAGTATCACAAGGCTGATCTTTGCAAGATGATGTGCGCGGAAACGCCGCATCACAGTCTGCATGTATGTTTCATTTGCATTAACTTTTTTCTTTTTTCTCATATAAGTTCAACCTCTTTACTGAAGTTTTATCGTCGGATCTACCACCGCATATAAAATATCCGTCAGAAGATTGCCGAGCAGTACCACGATCGCCGAGAGCAGACAGACGCCCATGATGACCGGATAATCACGGTTTGTGATCGCACTCATTGTCATAAGTCCAAGACCCGGCCAGGAAAAGACCTGCTCCACGATGATCGATCCGCCAAACAGTACCGGTATCTCCATTCCAATGACTGTCACGATCGGAACTAAAGCGTTGCGCAGCGCATGTTTATTGATGACCAGGAAATGACCGATTCCCTTTGCCCGCGCTGTGCGCAGATAATCCTGCTGTAAAATTTCAAGCACCGCGCTGCGGATATATCGGATATTGGTTCCTGCCATGGAAACTGCAAGCACAATGACCGGCATAACCATGTGTACCGCCACGTCCGCCGCTCCCCCGGATGTTCCAAGTGTCGTCATTCCTCCGGAAGGCAGCCAGCCCAATTTTACCGTAAACAGATAAATAAGGAGCATGGCAAGGAAAAATCCCGGAATACTGCTGCCAAGGAACGATAATGTTACCACCGTATAATCGCCTTTCGAATACTGATGGATTGCGCTGTAGATCCCTGCCGGAACCGCAAGCAGGATGCTGACAAGCAGTGACACTCCCATCAGAAGCAGGGTCGGTCCAAGATGACTCGTGATCATAGCAGCAACCGGCTGGTAATTTTTAATGGAATATCCCATATTTCCATGCAGAAGCTGCCCCAGCCATACAAAATACTGTACATAAAATGGTTTGTCGAGCCCTAATGCTATCGCTTTTGCCTGTACAGCAGCCTCCGAGACGCGTGGTCCCTGCAGCATTTCAAGCGGACTCCCCGCCATGCACATAATCGCATAATCGATCACGGTAATGCCGAGCAAAACCGGAATTGCGATCAGGATACGTTTGATAATATATTTCGTCATAATATTCCTCATTCCTGGATGAAAAAATGTATGTTACGCAGTTTCTGTCCCCTCGTAATAAGGACACGCCACCAGATGATCCGGTTTTTCCGCCATCGGCAGAAGCATCGGCTCACTCACACTGCAGTCTTCTCTCGCATACGGGCATCTCGGATGAAACCTGCATCCCTTCGGCGGATGTACTGCAGAGGCAACCTCACCTGTCAAAACGGCTGACTTTTCTTCCCGCCGTCCCGGATCTGCAACCGGTGCTGCCTGTGTCAGTGCTTTTGTATACGGATGTACCGGATGCATAAATACCTCTCCGGCATCTGCAATCTCAACGATCTTTCCCAGATACATGACTGCGATCCGGTCACTGACATAACGGACTGCACCAAGCCCATGACCGACGAACAGACTCGTCAGTCCCAGTTCGTTCTGCAGCTCGCGGATCAGGTTTAATATCTGTGCCTGGATCGACACATCAAGCGCACTGACCGGTTCGTCACACACGATAAACTCCGGCTTTAAGGACAACGCTTTTGCAATTCCGATACGCTGTCTCTGACCACCTGAAAATTCATGCGGGTATTTTAGAAGTGCACTTTGAGGCAGACCAACCATATCCAGAAGCTGTTTTAAGTCTGTATCGATCGTTTTCTTATCGGATACACCATGATATAGCATCGGCTGTGCTAAAATATCATAAATATGTTTTCGTGGATTGAGTGAAGAATAGGAATCCTGAAAGATCATCTGAAGATTGGTTCCCGCCTGTTTTCGTGCCTTTTTTTCACCGCGTGTGAGAGATTTTCCACCTATTTTTTCCCCATGATAATAAATCGCACCGTCAGTCGGCGAGAGCAGTCCCACCAAAAGCTGGCCGATCGTGGACTTTCCACAGCCTGATTCTCCAACCAGTCCAAGGGTCTCGCCCTTTTTTATTGAAAAATCAATGCCGTCCACGGCCTGTATCTGACTGACGGTATGGGTAATGATACCGCCCTTGATATCATAATATTTTTTTAAATTCTCTACTCTGATCAGTTCTTTATCCATTCCTGTTTTAACTCCTGTCAGCCTTATGGCAGCGCACGAAATGATCCTTTTCTATCTCCCTCATCTCCTGCTTCTTTTCACAGCCTTCCCCGGCAAATGCACAGCGGTCCGCAAACCTGCATCCCGGAATCTGGTCATAATTTTCCGGTACGATTCCCGGAATCGATGCAAGCGTCCTTCCGCTCTCATCGTAAATGCCCGGAACCGTATCAAGCAGTGCTTTCGTATACGGATGTGCCGGATGATAAAAAAGACCCTTCACAGATGCCATCTCGATGATCTGTCCCGCATACATGACAAACACACGGTCCGCCATCTGCGCCACAAGTCCGATATCGTGTGTGATCAGGATCACAGACATCCCAATCTCTTTTTGCAGATCCCGTATCAGTTCCATGATCTGCGCCTGGATCGTCACGTCAAGTGCCGTCGTCGGCTCATCTGCGATCAAAAGTTTTGGATTACAGCAAAGTGCCATCGCGATCATCACTCGCTGACGCATTCCGCCGGAAAGCATATGCGGATATTTTTTCATTGCAGCACGCGCATCCGGCATACCGACTTTCTCTAAGATCATGACCGCACGCTCTCCTGCTTCTTTTTTTGACAGATGCATATGAATCCGGATGCTCTCCGTGATCTGGCTTCCGATCGTAAACACCGGGTTTAACGATGTTAAAGGATCCTGAAAAATCATCGTCATCTGATTTCCGCGGATCGTATCTAACTGTTTTTCATCCATATCCAGCAGATTTTTGTTTGCAAAGAGGACAGAGCCGTCAACGACAGCTCCGCCCCTTCCTAATAATCCCATAATAGACAGTGATGTCACACTCTTGCCACAGCCGGACTCACCAACGATACAAACCGTCTCTCCTTCTGCGACATCAAAACTGACATGATCCACACTGATTTTTTTTCCAAAATCCCCGGTAAACTCTGTGGTCAGATCATTTACCTGTAATAATTTTGACATTGATTTTCCCGTTCCTTATTTCGTAATTTCCCACTGTTCCACATTGTTAAAGAAACCGTACACACTTGGTGTGGCATTTGAAAGACGTTTGTTGACAGCAGCCTGTGCGCTGACAATATAAGCAGAGAACATCGGAACCTCTTCCTGTACCTTCTGATCCACAACGGAGTAAAGCCCTTTGATCTCATCCATATCACTTGTTGTCTGTGTCTTTGCAAGTGCTTCATTGACGCTGTCATCCCCGTATCCGGTCCAGCTGTCCTCGCCGCCTAACAGCCATGCCACATCCGGATATGGATCAACCGGTGCATAGGTGTACTGTACTGCTAAAATATCATAGTCATTGGTGCCTGCGACAGACATCAGTGTTGCAAAATCTACAGTCTGCACTTCCACTTTAATGCCGACTGCAGCCCACTGTGCCACAAATACATTCGCAGCATTTACAAATGCACTGTCACCAGAGTTCACATAAAAGTGTAAGGTCTGTGATCCGTCCCATCCGGCTTCCGCTAACAGTTCTTTTGCTTTCTCTACATCCTGCTCTACCGGAACGATACTGTCATCATAGAAAGGACTTGCAGAAGACAGAAATCCATCTGCAACTTCCCCTTTTCCTTTTAAAAGCTGTTCTAATACCATCTTACGGTCGATTGCATATAACATTGCCTGACGCACACGCACATCCGGAACATTTTTTGTCTGGATAAATACGGACTGGTTGGTCACCGGTTCTCCGTATACAACATTTACATTGGAAAGTGCCTCAACACTATCATAATCTTCCTCCGGGATAACACTCATTGTCGGCTGTGTAATATCAATCTCGCCGGACTGTAATCCTGCATAAAGCTGGCTGCCGCTCACGATCTTGATATTGAGTTTTGCGATCTTCGGTGCACCTTTCCAATAATTTTCATTTGCTTTATAAGAAATATAATGGTCGACATCGAAATCTGTTACCATATATGGTCCGCTGACGACATCCGGGTGATTGAACCATTCTGCAGTCTTTAACTCTTCTTCCGTGTACTGCTCGATCACATGTTTTGGAAGTGTCATCAGATAACGCGCATAAGAATTCTCAAATGTGGTCAGAGACATCTCCTCTTTTGTGGTGAACTGTACGGTCGCATCATCGATCGCTTTGATACCATCAATGCTCTCTGCTCCCTCCTCGGTAAAGCCGTCATCGCCCACACCCTCAAATACATAGTACATCATGGAAGTATTGCCAATGACTGGCGATGTCAGACGCAGTGCCGTATATACGACATCATCTGCCGTGATCTTCTCGCCATCCGACCAGGATGCATTCTCATCGATATGCACGATAAAATTTTTGTTATCTTCCGTCGTAACAGAATCCGCGATTTCTCCCTCAAATTCCAGATTCGAATTTAATTCTACCAGTGGAAGAAACATCAGGCTGGTCGCATATTTATTGGTCTCTCCGCCATCCATCAAAAGCGGATTTAACGTTCCAAGTGTATTGGTCACACCGATATTTACAATATCATCCGAAACCTCTGCTGTCTCTGTTGCCGCCGCATTTTCCCCCTGCGGCTGACTGCCTGTATTGCCGCCGGAAGTTCCACATCCAACAGCCGTAACTCCCATCGCAGCTGCGAGCACCAGTGCTGACAGGACCTTTTTCCATCTTCTTTCTTTTCTCATAATTTCCTCACTTTCTGCGAAAAACTCCCGTATGCCCGCTTTTAGCATATAAAATAGTACTTTTCGCATATTATTTCTAGTAATCCACTAGGAATTAGGTAAATTATATTTTCTATGTTTTAAATTGTCAATCCTTTTTTGTTGAAAGATTGACAAAAAATTCATGGCTGATTATAGTATTGCTTAGAATAAAGAAAAGAGGCAATACACATGAAGAATCTGCTAATTTACCAATCCACCGAATATGACTGCGGTCCGACCACACTGACAAATGCCATCCGCTATCTCTTTGACCGCGAAGAAATTTACCCGGATATCGTCAAATATATTATGCTCTATTGTCTTGATTCTTATAATGAAGCAGGCGAAGTTGGAAAACGCGGTACATCCGCATCTGCCATGATGTTTTTGAGCAACTGGCTCACACAGTTCGGACAGGTAAAAAACTTCCCGATCTCCTGCAATTTTCTCGCTAAGGACGAGGTTGTACTCTCTGAAAACAGCCGCATTATCGGTGCCTTACAGCAGGGCGGTGCCGTTTTGCTGCGTGTTTACCTGGAAGTTCCTCATTATATTCTTCTGACCGGTATTTCGGGCAGTGATATCTATGTGTTCGATCCTTATTATGAAGAACCGGATGATCCGGAACTCGACAAAGAATTCTTTGAGGAAGGCATCACCTTTATCACAGATCAGCCAAAACGTGCCAACCGCCTGATCTCCATCACACGGCTTTCCGGCACCGGCGTCGGTTTTTATGAAATGGGACCATATGAGGAACGAGAAGCAGTGATCCTGTTCAATACAAACACCCGAAAAACACCGGAAAACAGTATTGAATATATCATATAATAGTATCTAATATCAAAAGACCTTTCTGGATCTCATCTTCACCCAGTCTTCCATAGCCAAGTAAAAGAATCGGTTTATGTGGTACAGTTCCGGCAAAATTGTTTTTTTCACTTTCTATGGAAGCATTTTTATTTCTCACAGTTTCATTACAGCTCTGCTCCGATTTCCGTACAACATATTCACTGATTCCATAGATACGGATTCCTTGTTTTTCCGCCAGATCACATATCTCTGTTTCTTTTTTTTCAGTATTTACCTGTACTAAAACATGCAGTCCTGCATGATCTCCGTAAATTTTTTCTACCCAGCTTCTCTTTTTTAACTCTGCAAGCAGGAAATCATGTTTTGCACGGTAGATCCCCCTCATCTTATTCAAATGACGTTCAAAATGTCCCTCTTCAATAAAGGCACGCAGTATCTCCTGCTGAATTTTGGGAACGGTCGTAGAATAAAATCCACATTTTTCATGATAACGTTTTAACAATTCCGGTGGAAGCACCATATAACTGATTCGAAGTGACGGCGCAATGCTCTTAGAAAAAGTTCCAATATAAATCACTTTTTCAAAATGATCCACGCTTTGCAGCGACGGGATCGGCTTTCCACGGTAACGGTACTCACTGTCGTGATCGTCCTCGATCAGATAGCGTTCCTCTTTCTCCAATGCCCATTTCAACAATTCCAGCCTTTGTTTTAACGGCATGACCGTTCCAAGAGGGAACTGATGGGAAGGCATGATATAGACAACATCCGGATCATAATTCCTGACCTTTTGTGGATCTATTCCATCTTCTTCCACCGAAACAAGCGTCATCTGATATCCCATATTTAAAAATGTATGATATGCCTGCAAATAAGTTGGATTTTCCATGAGAACCCGCTTATTTCTTCCTAAAATCTGTGTCAGTAAAATCTCAAGATATTCATTTCCTGCTCCGATGATCAGCTGATCGGGCTGACAGTTCACACCTCGCGCCTGATGCAGATATGCTGCAATCGCCTTTCGAAGCCCATAGTCCCCCTGTCCATCCCCGGATAACAGCAATTCTTCCCTGTCATCTAACAGTGCATTTTTGTTTAATTTTCTCCACACATTATATGGGAAATGCATGGTATCGATTGCATATGGGGAAAAATCAATAACATGGCTGCAAGCTGTCTCTTCCTGCTCTTTTTTTCCAAATGTAAATGTATGTTTGAAATCTTTTTCTATATGCCCAAACTCATACAGCTCTGTAATATCACACACAAAAAAACCCCTGCAAGGTTCTGCTTTGATGTATCCCTCTGCAAGGAGCTGTTCATATGCCATTTCGACGGTACTTCTGCTTACCGACAAATGCTTTGCCAAAAGTCTTGTCGACGGAAGCTTTTCCCCAACAGGAATTTTTCCCTCAATGACATCCCGTTTGATATATTCGTATATTTTTTCATAGAGGGGAGCTTTCGCTCCCCCCTGTAAATCAATCATTATTTCAATCATAATAATTTTGCCTATTTGCTGTTTTTGATCTCTGCCACGATCTTTTCTTTTAAATCATATGCACGGTCTTTCATCTTTTTCGATGCAGAAGGTGTAGCCTGGATTCTTGAAATACACTTAGAAGCCACATCATATTTTTTGAAATGATATGCCATTGCCGCAAGAAGATAATCTACGGTACACTGATCCATTCCACACATTGGAAACATCTCTGTAGACATTGCTTTCATAAATCCCTCATATGCCTGCTGGTAAAATGCCTCTTCCTGCTCTTTTGCCTCTTTTTTCTTCTCTAAGGTCTCCGGATCTGTTCCTTTTAACTCCTCTGCCTTCCCACGATACAGCCAGGAAAGTTTTAAACATGAATAGGCCTTCTCACTGGTCTTTCCTTTTTTGACGATCGTATTGAAAAGTGCAAGCTTATAACGCTCGATTGCCTGATCATAGTCTAAGACGGCAGGTTCATCGGAACCTGTTGGTTTGAAATTGGCACAAACCTGTTCCTTGATCAGTTTGATCTGTCCTGATGTCACATGCTCGAAATAACGGTTCATCGCTGTATATCCGCAATACGGGCAGGATGCCACATCATATTTTAAAGTGTCAATGTATTCGAAACGCGGACGCAGATCCAGATCCGGCTCTAAACGTTTGATTCGTCCGTTCTTGATCATTTTTGTCTTAAATACCTTGTCACAGACAGTACAACGGATTGCCTTGTCTAACAGAAAACTGTCCTCTGTCGGAGCAGCCTCTGTTTTTCCACCATCAGCGGATGCTGCCGGCTTTTTTTCATCCTCAAACAGATCCGTTGTGTTATCTGCTTTAATACCAAATTTTTCCAATCCTGCAAATAAATTCATTTGTATTTCATATCCTTTCCTGTTACGCCCGTTTCAGGGCAAAAATGCAAATCATTACAATGCTATGCATTAGGCAGTTTAAATGAGCTCTTAAGTGAAACGATCCGGTTAAATACCAGATGATCTGCGGTCGAATCTTTCGCATCCACACAGAAAAATCCCTGTCTTACGAACTGGAAACTGTCATATGCTTTTGCATCTTTTAAATTTTCCTCAACAACACAGTTTTTTAAAACAGTGAGGGAATTTGGATTCAGATTCAGACTTCCGTCCTCATTATACACTCCTTTTTCCTCATCTACAATGTTTTCATAGAGACGAATTTCAGCCGGAACTGCCTGTGCTGCAGATACCCACTGGATGGTTCCTTTTACTTTTCGTCCGTCCGGGCTGTTTCCACCTTTAGATGCCGGATCATAAGTACAGTGGATCTCCGTCACCACGCCATTTTCATCTTTTACGAAACTGTTGCAGGTCACAAAGTATGCGTTCATCAGACGTACTTCGTTGCCCGGAAACATACGGAAATATTTCTTTGGCGGCTCTTCCATAAAGTCTTCACGGTCAATATAAAGTTCGCGTGAAAATGGAACTTTACGCACACCAAGTTCCTCATTTTCAAGGTTATTGACTACCTCAAGATACTCTGTCTCTCCCTCCGGATAGTTGTCGATCACAACTTTGACCGGATCTAAGATCGCCATCATACGGGGACGTTTCATCTTTAAATCTTCACGGATACAGTACTCTAACATGGCATAATCCACAGAGCTGTTTGCCTTGGAAATACCGCAGAGTTCCACAAACATTTTTAAGGATTCCGGTGTAAATCCTCTTCTGCGGAGTGCCGCAATCGATACAAGGCGTGGATCATCCCATCCGTCTACGATACCTTCCTCCACAAGACGCTTGATATATCTTTTTCCTGTCACTACGTTTGTTAAATATAATTTTGCAAACTCGATCTGTCTCGGCGGCATCTCATCCTTATCCGGAATCATATCTTTGCCAACCTCATCGATCACCCAGTTGTACAGCGGTCTGTGATCCTCAAACTCGAGTGTACAGATCGAATGGGTAATTCCCTCAATGGCATCCTCTAATGGATGTGCAAAATCGTACATCGGATAAATGCACCATTTGTCTCCGGTTCTGTGGTGTGTCATATGCGCCACACGGTAAATAACCGGATCCCTCATATTGATGTTTGAAGATGTCATATCGATTCTTGCACGGAGCACTTTCTCTCCGTCGGCAAATTTACCGTTTTTCATATCTTCAAATAAAGCAAGATTCTCTTCCACACTTCTGCTGCCCGCAGGATCTTCTTTTCCCGGTTCTGTCAGTGTACCGCGGTACTCACGGATCTCATCTGCACTCAGATCAGAAACGTATGCTTTTCCTTTTTTGATCAGCTTTACTGCTGCTTCATACATCTGATCAAAATAGTCGGACGCGAAGAACAGTCTGTCCTCCCAGTCAGCACCAAGCCATTTGATATCCTCTTTGATTGCCTCAACAAACTCTGTCTTCTCTTTTGTCGGGTTCGTATCATCAAATCTTAAATTGAATTTTCCATTATATTTCTGCGCAAGACCTGAATTTAAAAGTATGGACTTGGCATGTCCGATATGAAGATATCCGTTCGGCTCCGGTGGAAATCTTGTATGGACGGTTTTGCAATGTCCTTCCTCTATATCCTGATCAATAAACTGTTCAATAAAATTCTTTGAGACATTCTCGTTTTCCATGATGTCTGTCCTCCTCATATAACAACTCATGCTATATCATGTGCAAAATCAGCACATGATCAACATTCGCCGCTCGTCAATCATTCAAATATGTTGACTCACTTACGCTCATTATATCATACATGATACACCGCTTGGGTGCAAGTAAAATATAGCATGAATTGGGGATTTTGGTAAGAAATTATTTATCCTTAATTTTCATTCATCTTCGCTGCCTGGCCGGAGGACGTATGGAGCAAATAATTGCTTCCACAGCTATAACTACTATCATCACATATACTGCAGCTCTGTATTTGTTATTCCATCCTATATGTTTCCAGCTATTTTACAATGCAAAAAATGTCATTTTTTTAAAGTTTCTGCATTTTAGTGCACAGACTTTATTTTTTCATAAGTTTATGCTATACTAGCACAAGGAGGTACGTCAAATGATCGATACTCATGAACTCAAAAAAAGAGATTTATATCTGAATAAGATTATAGCATTTCAAGACACCGAACCAGTGAAGGTTGTTACTGGAATCCGTAGATGTGGCAAATCCAGCCTGTTGAAATTAATGACTCTCCACCTGAAGGAAAATGGGGTTACTGACAATCAGATTCTGGAAATGAATTTTGAGTCACACGCTTATAAAAATATGAATAGTGACTCTTTCTACGAATATGTCAAACAACATATCGTACCAAATAAAAGAATGTACCTCTTTTTTGATGAGGTTCAGCGTGTTCCTGACTGGGAGGATGCTGTTAACTCTTTCCGCGTCGACTTCAACTGCGATATTTATGTCACAGGCTCAAATGCCTATATGCTCTCCTCTGAATATGCCACTTATTTATCTGGCAGATGTGTAGAAATAAAGATGCTGCCTTTATCTTTCTCTGAATTTATAACGTTTCATAATTTTGAAATAAGAGAAATGAAGAGTGCTTTGGGTGGTACACGCAAACAAGTCTTTGATAAAGCAGGAGAACATTATGAACTTCGTGAAGTTTTCGATGCATATATGCGATTTGGCGGCATGCCAGGGATTGCTGACATAGGCTTAGATCAGGAAAAAGCACTGGTGCTGCTTGAAGGTATCTACTCTACCGTTATTATGAGAGACATTCTCGAACGTGAAAGTCGCAGAGGTCAGAAAAAAATCACTGACCCTGTCCTTTTAAAAAAGATTATCATGTTCCTTGCTGATAACATTGGAAGCAACATCTCTGTTTCTTCTATCGGCAACACCTTGGTAAATGAAGGACTTCTTGAAAACGGGAAGCGAAAAGGAACCCCAAGTGTTCACACTGTTCAGGCTTATGTGAATGCACTTCTAGAGTCATATTTTTTCTACGACATCAAAAGATTTGATATCAAAGGAAAGGAATATTTACGCACTCTTGGCAAATACTATATTGTCGATATCGGACTTCGAAACTATCTGCTTGGATTCAGAGATCGTGACAGCGGTCATGCAATAGAAAACATTGTTTACTTTGAACTGATTCGTCGAGGCTATGATGTTTCTATAGGTAAAGTTGGTAATTTCGAAGTGGATTTTATTGCAACAAAGGCAGACAACAAACTTTATGTTCAGGTCACAGAATCAATGACAAGTGAAGATGTTCGTAGCCGGGAATTAGCACCACTCAAAAAAATCAGCGATAACTATGAAAAAATCGTTCTTTCCTTAAATACAGGCATAGATTCTTCCTATGATGGCATAAAATCAATCAACCTGATCGACTGGCTAATCTCAGAATAAAAACAGAATATACGGAAAGGAACCAGAGGTAATCTCTGGTTCCTTAAATTCATAGGATATTCTCCGATGACTTTTTTTTACGCATTCTCATTCATCTTCGCCAGCTTCGCTGCCTGGTCTGCTGCGATACATGCGTCAATGATCTCCTGGATATCTCCGTTCATGATCTTATCGAGTTTGTACAGTGTAAGATTGATTCTGTGATCCGTCACACGTCCCTGTGGGAAGTTGTAGGTACGGATCTTCTCAGAACGGTCACCGGTTCCGACCTGACTCTTACGAAGCTCTGCTTCCGCATCGTGGGCTTTCTGCTGCTCTAAGTCGTATAATTTGGTACGCAGCAGGGCGAACGCTTTTGCCTTATTCTGGATCTGTGATTTTTCCGTCTGGCTGTAGATCACGATTCCGGTCGGGATATGTGTCAGACGCACGGCAGAGTCTGTCGTATTGACACACTGTCCACCGGCACCGGATGCACGGCAGACATCGATACGGATATCTTTGTCATCGATCTGCACATCCACTTCCTCAGCCTCCGGCATCACTGCAACTGTGATAGTGGAAGTATGGATACGTCCGCCGGACTCTGTCTCCGGGACACGCTGTACACGGTGTACACCGGACTCATATTTCATAACGGAGTAGGCTCCCTGTCCGCTCAGCATAAAAGTAACACTCTTCATACCGCCGATGCCGGTTTCATCTGCTTCCATGATCTCCGTCTTCCAGTTTCTGCTTTCTGCATAATGCAGATACATACGATAAATTTCAGCAGCAAATAAAGCAGCCTCGTCACCGCCGGCGCCTGCGCGGATCTCAACGATAACGTTCTTGTCATCGTTCGGGTCTTTCGGAAGTAATAAGATCTTTAACTCTTTTTCCAACTCTTCCACTCTTGCCTTAGAATCGTTTAACTCTTCTTTCGCAAGTTCACGCATCTCCTCATCAGACTCTTCCTCAAGCAAAGCAAGGGAATCCTCGATGTTCTGTTTGCACTGTTTATATTCCTTATATGCATTTACGATCGGAGTCAGGTCACTCTGCTCTTTCATCAGCTTACGGAAACGCACCGGATCATTTGCCACATCCGGCTCACTTAATTCACTCATTAATTCCTCAAAACGGATCAGTAAATCCTCTAATTTATCAAACATATATCCTCCATTCCTGTCACAACACGATCATTGTGTGCCAAATCTTTGATAACCGTCACATTTTTAAATCCAGCTTCTTTTAAAAGCCCGGACACTGCTTCGCCCTGATCGTAACCGATCTCAAACAAAATGTGTCCTCCCGGTTTCAGATATGCCTTACATTCTTTGATAATCTTTCTATAAAAATATAAACCGTCCTCTTTGCCGTCTAAAGCCTCCATCGGTTCAAACTCCTGCACCTCCGGCATGAGTTTTACCACTTCCCCGGTTCTTATATAAGGCGGGTTTGAAACGATCACATCATATGTCCCTGTCACATTGTCAAACAGATCACTGCGCTCAAACGTGACCGAAACCTGGTTCAGCTTTGCATTTTCCTTTGCCACAAGAAGTGCCTGTTTGGAAATATCCGTCGCTGTCCCTTCCACCTCCGGTACATTATGCACAATACTGACAATAATACAGCCGGAACCGGTGCACAAATCAAGTACTTTCATTCCCGGTTTTACGACTTTTAATGCTTCTTCCACCAGAGTCTCCGTATCCTGTCTCGGAATCAGCACATTGGAATTGACCTTAAATTTCAATCCCATAAACTCTGCTTCACCGACAATATATTGTAACGGCACATGTTCTGCACGTTTGCGCAATGCAATCTCATATTCACTTAACTGTTCCTCAGCGACCTCATCCTCCATATGCAGATAATAAAAGCTGCGGTCGATCTTGCAGACCATCTCCAAAAGCAGCCATGCATCAATTTTTGCATCTGCCACATCTGCCATATTTAAAACCTTTTCGCCGAGATTAATTGCTTCCCGATATGTCATGTTCTCTACTGTCCTCTTGTCTTATTTCTTCCACATAAGTCTTCCAGTCAAACACAGCTTCCACAGATGCAATCCCCACCTCGATCATATCATCCTCCGGCTCCTTCGTCGTGATATGCTGCAGCAGAAGTCCCGGTTTACTGAGCAGATTAATAAGCGCATTATCGCTGCGTCCTGCAAGTCTTATAAATTCAAAAGACACACCCGCGATCACCGGGATCAGCACAAGACGAAGTACCAGTCTTAACACTCTTGAATCCACATGGATGAACATAAAAAAGAAAATACTGATGATCATAACGATCAGCAGGAAACTGGTTCCACAACGCTTATGTAATCTGGAACTCTTTCTCACGTTCTCCACCGTAAGATCCATCCCATGTTCAATACAGTTAATGCACTTATGCTCCGCACCATGATACATGTAAACCCGTTTAATATCAGGCATCAGCGAAATCGCTGCCACATACCCGATAAAAATTGCCAGACGGATCAGCCCCTCTAAAACAGCGATCAGCATATAGGAATCTGTAAACTTCTGAAAAAATACAGATATATAATATGGAAGAATCATAAATATCGCGACAGCAAGAACAATGGAAAATGCAACCGTACCACCCATCATCAGGCTGTCCTGTCTTTTCTGCTGCTCTTCTGTCAATACTTTTTTCTCACGCTGTTTCTTTGTCTTTTCTTTCTGGTCCGTTTCTTCTTCCTCAAAAAAAGAAGCGGAAAACGTCAACGTTGCAACACCCAGGTACAACGACTCTATAAAACTGAACACACCGCGTAAGACCGGCATGTTTCTGATTTTCTTATTTTTTATAATACCTTTATATTCGGAAACCTCAAGTGCAATTTCCCCATCTGGCTTTCTGACAGCTACGGCGTATTTTTCCTGATTTTTCATCATCACACCTTCCATGACTGCCTGTCCGCCAATCCCGGAATATCTCATGTTAATCTCCATTCTTATGTGTGAAAAAGAAGATTTTCACACTGTTTTCCATTCCTGTCGGTCTTCACGAAATTAACGAATAAAATCATCCGACGCTCTAAAAAAAGGTTGAGATTAAATAAACCTCAACCTTATCTTTAACCATGTTCACTTGCGTACTATTTGTTAATGCCGTACTTCTTGTTGAACTTATCAATACGTCCGTCAGTTCTTGCAGATTTCTGCTGTCCTGTGTAGAACGGATGGCATTTGGAACAAATTTCTACGTGGATATCCTCTTTTGTAGAACCTGTTACGAATGTGTTACCGCAGTTACATGTAACTGTTGCCTGATAATAATCTGGATGGATTCCTTCTCTCATGATTTTCACCTCTTTATGTTCTTATCGTTATTTAGTTTCGCCTGTTCAATCCTTTTATACCCGTATGCCCGATCCGCATATGGTACTTACTCCAAAGGAAAGTCCCGATAAACAGCTTAATCAGTGTAACATATGATTTCAAAAAAATCAAGATATTTTTAAATAATTCTGTTCTTTTTTACCATATTAATATATTCGCGATTATTTTTGGTGCGTGCAAACATATTCAAAATATTCTCCACGGCATCATCTTTGCGCATTCCATTGATTGCCTTCCGCATGATGTCAACTGCTTCCTGTTCTTCGGAATCAAGCAGCAGATCTTCTCTTCTTGTTCCCGATTTCACGATATCGATTGCCGGAAATACACGCTTTTCCGAAAGTTTTCTGTCGAGCACGAGTTCCATGTTACCGGTTCCCTTAAATTCCTCAAATACAACATCATCCATCTTGCTTCCGGTATCAACCAGCGCTGTCGCAAGGATTGTAAGGCTTCCTCCCTCACGCATGTTTCTCGCTGCACCAAAGAATCTTTTTGGCATATGGAGTGCCGCCGGATCAAGACCTCCGGATAAGGTACGTCCACTTGGTGGAACCGTAAGGTTATATGCCCTTGCAAGCCTTGTGATACTGTCAAGAAGGATCATGACATCTTTGCCGTGTTCTACCAGACGTTTTGCACGTCCAAGTACCATTTCCGATACACGTTTATGATGTTCCGGAAGTTCATCAAATGTAGAATAAATAACTTCTACATTATCACCTTCAATCGCTTCCTTGATATCCGTAACCTCCTCTGGTCTCTCATCAATCAGAAGGATGATCAGGTGCATATTCGGATTTCCTGATGTTACTGATTTTGCGATTTCTTTTAAAAGTGTTGTTTTTCCTGCCTTAGGCTGGGAAACGATCATACCACGCTGTCCCTTACCGATCGGGGAAACAAGATCTACAATACGCATCGCAACACTGCATCCCGGGCGTTCTAAACGTATCCTCTCATTCGGAAAAATCGGTGTCAGATCTTCAAAACTTTTTCTCTTCTGGGCTACACTCGGGTGATAGCCGTTAATTGTAGTCACATATAAAAGTGCCGAAAACTTTTCCTGCTGTGTCTTGATTCTCGTATTACCACAGACAATATCTCCCGTTTTTAAATTAAACTTTCGGATCTGTGATGGTGAAACATACACATCATGCTCACCCGGAAGATAATTCTCACAGCGGATAAATCCGTATCCATCCGGCATAACCTCTAAAATACCATTTGCCGTAATTCCACTGTCAAGACTCATCATGGTATCATCTGCCGCTGCAGATGCCGTCTGATTTTCCTGTGTTTCTACCGGCTCTTCTGCCTTTTCTTTTGTCTGACGATCCGCATCTGTTCCGCGTTCCCTTGGTACATATTCTGTTCTTTTTCTGGAATATTCTTTCGGCTGTGCATGATCTTTCGAACGCTCTGTGCCCTCTTTTGCTTTCACACGCTCCCCGCGCTCTTCCTGCGTCTGCATACTCTCCGTCTCTTTTTGTTTGCGTGCATCTTCTTCAAGCATACGATTGACCAAATCGCTCTTCTTCATGGAAGAAATATTCTTCAGTCCCCGTGCCTTTGCCAGATCACGCAAAACGACTAATGATAAACTCTCATATTTTTCTCTCATTCATAAACTCCTTACTTTTTCTTTCACCTGTTGGAATCGTCTGCGGAAATGATGTCTGATGTGACAATTGAATTTTTCGATGTGGCTATTATACTACATCTTTTTCCAAATAGGAAGTCCTAATTCTTGATTTTTCTCCCTAATCGCAAAAAAGCGGATACTACGAAAATGTTCAAATCCCTGTTCCTGCATATAATAATATACACTGTAATAACCGGAAACAGTAAAATCTGCCTTTAATGCCCAGAAACTCATCGATCGATTTCGGCGTGTCTGTAAAACCGGCTTTGTCAAATACCTCTTTATTGTAGATTAATCCATTTACACAGGCAGATGACATCAGAATGAAAACTGCAAGAAATGAAGCCCTGTATCCGTATTTCATTCTATTTTTTTCTTTTCATTTTGCATAACTGCACGGAAAATGCCTGATACCGCAGCAAAAAGTACCCCTGCCACCGGCCAGATGATCCATGTAAAATCCCAACGCATTGTCCAGAAACTCCATCCCAGATAAATTGCAGTGGCAATACACCAGTAAGCTCCGCTAAATGCATCTGACTTCTTTTTCAGTTTCTTTTCTGAAATAGTATAATCTCCCTCCTGCAAAAGAATATCATAACTTCCTTTTATCATACCGACACGGATTATCATATACACGCCACATGCTACCAGAATTAAAAGCAGCGATACAAAGCTGGCACATACAACATCCGGCGCATCCATACAGGCTGCCACCAAAAGCGGGATTGCCGCAACGATGCAGAGCACCACGCCAACGGCGATTCCTCTGGTAAATGTTCCCTCATAATTTTTTAATTTTTCCTTTGCAAGCCCTTCTACCCCATAGGCGGTTTCAAAACATTCGTTTTCCAGAAACTCAAATCTTTTTGTCTGCATACCACAGGAAATAAATGTAAATACCGCTGCCGCCACAAATCCAAGCAGGCATACCAGTCCAACCGATGCAGCCACACCCTCGGAAATATTTCCAATCTGCGCCTCCGATAATCCTGCCAAAAATATCAGAACTGACGGACTGACGATGCAGGATGCAACTGCAGCTGCGATCTTCGGTGCATTTTTCTTCCGGACTTCCATAAAATCATTTGCATCTTCCACCGAAACCTTTTTTAATGGAAAATCTTTGTCGGAAGGTTCCACTCCCTCAATGGGCTGTGGTGTCTCACATTCATCTTTTAAAAGGTAGTCTGTACTCACCCCAAAAATCTCTGACAGCTGGATCACCCTCTGCAGATCCGGTATTGACTGGGCACTCTCCCATTTTGACACCGCCTGTCTGGAGACGGAAAGTTTCTCTGCTAGTTCTTCCTGCGACCATCCGTTCTTTTTTCGCTCTTCCATAATTTTTTCAGCTAAAATCATAACTCATCCTCTTTTCTTTTTCAATGATGTGATCTTTGTTACGCCTCCATCATACCCATTTTGACCGGTTGCAGGCTACCAAATGTGCCTGTCAATCTGTCAACTGATGGTTGCAATTCCCGCAATTCAGGCATTTTCCTGTATTTTTTGATTCAGGAACTTTTTATCACTCTCACAAACGACCGCCCACTGCAAATTTAGAAAAGCTCTTTGTTGTAAAGTTCACTGTCTGTTTCTTAGAATCATAATAAGATTTTGAAATCTTTTTGACATTTCCTTTTTTGTTGATGGTGTACGCAAAAAGATCTTTCTTTTTTTCTTTCTTAGAAATCTTATAATGGATCTTTACGGTAACCTTTCCCTTTTTCAATTTTCCTAACGTTTTTTTCTTTGCACCTGTAACCGAAATTTCATACATTGGACGTTTTTTGACAATTTTACCTGCCTTTGAAGAAAGAATGCGTTTATCTAATTTCTTAACATGAAAATACACATCTGAATTCATCTGTTTTTTTATTTCTTTTAAGGCATTGCGGTCCATTGTAATTATAACGTTTCCATATTCCAGTTGCAGTGCTTTTGCCTCTTTTTTGATAAGGTAATTAATCGTTGATTTATCAAGTTTTAAAACCTGTTTTTTCCCTTTCCTGGATTTACATTTTATTGTGACGGTCTTATTCTTTATTGTCTTATCTGTCTTGCTTTCAAGTTCTGGCACAGGTGTTACATTTGGAACCACTTCTGTTTCTCCCGGATTCGGCTTCTCTGGTGCCGGTTTTTCTGGTGTTGGTTTCTCCGGTGCCGGTTTCTCCGGGGTTGGTTCTTCTGGTGTCGGTTTTTCCGGGGGAATCAATGTCCCTCCCCCAGTTTGTGACTTCTTTTCTTTCACAGTAACCTGACAGGCAGCTTTACTCCCCGCATAGTTTGCATTACCGTTATATCTGGCAGTAAATAGATACGTCTTTGTCTTGTTCGGAAGCGATACCGTCCACTGATCATTTTCCTTCTTAACCAGTGTAATGCTGGAATCATTGCAAGTAATATCCACCGGTTCATCTGCGCTGATTCCCTGTTTTAAAACTTTAAGTGTTACGCTGCCAGCGCCCTCTAATCCCTCTGGTGTTGCAAGAAGATTTAATTCTGTAACCGCTTTTGTAATTTCCAAAGTTGCCTCTCCATAACAGGATTTTGCAGAATCAGAAGATGCCTCAAAATAAATGGTATATTTTCCTGCATCCGTATAGGCAGGAAGTTCTTCGATCGTATAAGGACCGTCCGCATTCATACTATAACGAAGCTCCACACCTTTTCCTGGCGTAATATCAAATGTATGGGGATTCGAATCATAAGGTACTATAACCGGGTTTACCGTACACTCTGCAGGATCCTTATCCTCCATGGAATCATTTTTCTCCTGATAATAATAAGTAATATCCATGCTGCTTTCCGTGATCTTTACCTTATCCTGATCCAGACTGTTTCCAATACAGGTATAACCGGCTAATTCCGGATTTCTTAAGGTATATGTAGAGTTTTGCGGTACATATACAATGGATGTTTCTGTATTCGGAATATTTTGTTTTGTTCCATCTTCTGACTTTAACTGGTAATGAATATTTACCGTGCTCCATGCCTGATTCGCTGTTTTATCGGTAGCTAAAACTTCCTGCGTATCCATGTCCACAATTTTTCCATCCAGTCTGTCACCTTTTGTCAGACCATACACATCATGAAGTACAATGGAAAGAGACTCTCTTGCAGCATCCGGGTTATATGAATTTGTAAGGGCAGGAATGGTAAATTCTTGTTCTTCACTATATTTTACAGTTATGCCATCTGCACCAATAATGCGAAAACTCATCTTAAGATGTTGTTCTTTATTTACCATATTTTGCACTACCGTGCGAAATTCTAAATCATCATCATTGGCTTTCGTAATGTTAGACTCGGTAATCCTGTATTTCTCACTATCCCTGTCAAGTGTCGCCGTTTTGCTGTGAGCAATGGAAACTTCCGGATCACTGATATAAAGAGCTGCCGGTCTGCTGACATAATCCGTATTATTGAGTTTTCTTGCCAGTTCCATCTTGCAGACCTCGCAAAACGGCTGTCCAAGCCTTCTCATCATACATTCACGGCTGGGCGCAAATGCGGTATCCGTTCCGGCGGTAGTGATTCCGATTCCACGAAATCCTAACATTTTACTCCACTTGATCGTATCTGGATTCGCTGTATCGGAAGTATTTGGTTTATTGGTGTATCTCTCATATTCATCTCCCAGTCTACCTATACTATGGGCGATTTCATGAGCCATGGCTGTTCCATCACTATTATCCTCAGAATTTGTAGAAAAAGAAAATAATGGATTTACTGATGCACCATAGCTTCCTGTATCATTACAAAGTATATGAATCGTTCCAACATTTGCACCTTCATCCAGATAATTTTCTTCCAGTTCCGTTCTTAACGCTTTCGCCCTTTCATCCCCGCCATTGGTAAATCCGGCTGCCTTTCCATATACTTTGACATGAAAATATGTATCCGGACTCTTACCGCCATACACTCCAATGCCTGGCTCGTTAGAAACTGCCTGCACAGCGTAAATATTAATACGGTCAGAATATTCCCTATATGGTGACCATGTCAGCATTCCACGCGCCTTTTGGGTGGCATCTTCCAAAAACTGATCCTGCTGACCGGCGGTATAGCCATCTCCCATGATCACGATCACAAAGTTTTCTTTATCATCACCAGTCTTATGAATTACCTGAACCGGAAATGTGGTTTTGGATTTTTCTGTATTTTTTGCCATTGCTGTTTGTGGCAAAAGCAACAATAATAATAACATCATATAGATACATACTGCTTGTATTCGTTTTATTTTTCTTTTCATATACTTCACCTTTTGTTGAATGAGATTTTTCTTCGCTATCAGATTTTTCACGCAGTTTCCTCGGAATTGCGCTTGATGCCGTCCACAATACTCATAATCCTTCTTGCCGAATCCATATTAATCTGCAAAAGGAGGATTTTCTTATGCTTACAACGGAACTTTTTATAGCCATTATCAGCTTATGCATTACCTGTTTTAATCTTGGTTATACCGTTGGTTCTAAGAGCAATGACAAAACACAAAAATAACCGCCCCATGTCCTGCCAGACCAAGCGGTTATTTTTTACCAATTATCTACAGGGCTAACCGTCTATCGGCAGCACCTTTTGATATTATATTAACATTCCACCGCTTTTATGTCAAACATATATTCTATTTTTAATTATGCTCATTTCGTCGATAAACTTGAATTTGAAAACCACAATTTTATAAGTGGTTATTAACCCTCACAGGGTTTTAATAAAATCCTCCAAAAGCCTTGAAAATAAAGGGTTTATCGCAAAATGCTCACCTTAACTTATTATACGGTTTCACACTGTTTTATTCTTCCCTTGGAAGCTGATAAGGGCAAACACAAGGGCAAGAAAATCTGATAACAAGATATAACAGAATGTGGCAATCTGAGAACTGTGGCGTATGTGCGAATATATTATACTGGAGGATTTATTATATGGACAAGTACATTTTTGATGAAATCAACGGCTTATGGTATGAATTGCAGGAAGATTATTATATCCCTTGTCTGATACTTTCCGAAGAAGAAACACAGCCTATCGGCTTATGGGGGCAACACCACAAGCAGTACCTAAAAGAGCATAGGCACATCGTTTACACCACAATGTTGATTGAGGGAACACTGAACCGCTATCTTGCAGATATTAACCAACAGGCGGAGCAAATGTTCCACAGATTGATTGAAGAAATGGCTCAAAAGCAGGGTGTGACAGAACAGTTAAAAGCAAAACAGCCTATGGAATGGATAGGATTGATGAATAACATACAGGCTTGTGCAAGAGAGATTGTGAATAATGAAATAATTTTTTCATAGGATTAATGATACGAGGGCGAAGATGCTTCTACACATCTTCGCCCTTGTTTTTTTATAGTCAATTTTTATTTCGCCTTGCGTAGTACCAATAAAAAACGATGAATTTTTCCTTCAATACAACCATTTTTCTCTAAAATTTGTTGTGCATACAGTAATCTGTTCTTGCAATTATCTACAGAGAAATTAGGAAATTCCCACTCTATAATATGCGCAAACCAAACAAGTGCACCTATATCAAAAAATTTGATTGGTCTGAAGCATTCCTGTCCATCCAAAATGTCAAAACCTACATCACAAAATCGTTTTTTAACTATATCAAGATACTGTTCTGGAAATGGAAGTTCAGTTTTCCCTAAGAGAAGTTCCACTAATTCACGGTCATTTTCAGCCCCAACCTGTTCAGTGATAAAAATTCCTCCACATTTCAAAACACGATGTATTTCTTTGGTATTAAAATCACCGTGACGATTAATGACAATATCAAATTCATAATCATCAAATGGCAACATATCCTTTCCATCACCTGCACGAAAATCAATTCCGAGAGGGAGCAAGGTTTCTTTGCACAGCTGAATATTTGGGGGATAGGCTTCGGTTGCACTTGTTTTTACATAAGGATGGCGGAGAGATAACAAGAATTCACCACCACCAGTATCTATATCCAGCAGTTTCATTTCTGGTTTTAAGTAATCCAGTATGATGTTTTGATAATTCCAAGGCAAGTCCGTTTCTTCCGTATATTTTCCCTCGATGTGAGAAAAATCCCATCCGTGGATATGTGCAACACTTTCTTCTCTTTTCCAAATGTCTATCAATTCTTTTTCTTTCATCGTAACTACTCCTATTTTGAATATTTTTGTTTTGTACATCAATTATAGGCGCAGCCAACTGACAACATCATAAAATAAGCTCGATACAATCTGTTGCCAGATTTACAACTGCACCGAGTAGTTACCTCGAATAAGTCTCATTGTGTGAGTTCACCGCCTTTCGAATTGCTTTGTTCAGTATATCACTTTTTGAACAAAAAAGAAAGTATCCTTAAAGTGATATATTTCAAAACATAATTCTTGCCATTGGTTTTCAGTCAAATTTGTCTATGTAAGACCGCAAGGCAGGTTGCCCTGCGGTGCATTCCGAGAACAGAGGAAGTACCCGACGGGTACAAGGAAATATCCTTTGTCTGCCTGAGATCTGACGGAGCATACGAGTCACCGAGTACAGTTGGTGTTATGACAAGGTCGGCAAAAAAGAAGCTGGAAGGATTTGAAGATTTCCATTTTCATATGCTGAGACACACATTCACCAGTAATCTGCTCTCCAATGGTGCAGCACCAAAGGATGTGCAGGAACTGCTTGGACACGCTGACGTAAGTACCACAATGAACATCTACGCTCACTCTAAAAGGGAAGCGAAACGAACTTCCGCAAGACTGCTTGATAAGGTGGTCGGGGAAGCCTAAACAAAAAATTTCCCTTGTTTCGGCTCATAAGGGCAAAAACAAGGGAAAATACATAAGGAACGAGTATTAAATTGCTGATTTTCCTTGAAAATACAAGGGTTTCGGAGGATTGATTAGATAAATCCGAATTTATGGGATCAGATTGTAAGATAAAAAGCCTTATTTATTCCCTTAAAACCCACCCTTTTGATATGCTCTGGCAATAATATAGGATGGTTCATAATATGCGCTACAATTATAATTATCTATTATATCACAAATATCACTATTATAAACCCTATATATTTCATCAACATAATTTTCATTCCAAAGAGCCGTATCAACAATCAATCGCTGATATACTTTCCCCATCTGTATTGCTGACGGGATCTGGCTCAGTAATTCTTTATTCACATCCGAAATATCAAAATCGCCATTTTCTAATTGGTAAGTTTCAATCCAGTTTTTCATCTAAACTTTCCTTCTATTCTAGCGTTTTCTTCAGATCGACGTTACTATCCAAATTTAATTTATAGAATTGTATTTTCCAAGTAGCACTCCAGCAAATAAGATGGATTTTCATAATAAAGGCTGCTGTTATAATCATCAATCTTTGCACTGAGAAAAGAATTATATACTTTTATCAGCGCATCCACGATACCAATTTGTTTTTCCTGTGCCACCTGTTTGATCAAACGTTTGTATACTTTTGCAATATCCCAATGAGAAGGTATCGCATATCGGCAATCCGCTACATTGTCAAATATTCCATCTGGGATTTTCGCTTCTTCTATAAAATCTTCGCATACCCTGTCAATATTGTCACAATGATAAACATCTGCCAGATCGATCATAGATTTTCTGCAGCCAGTCTTTACCAAGCCAGTTTACAATATCAGTTCTCTTATTTTTTGTTTTTCTTGCAATATAATCAATCAGACCACATACAAAAAATAAAATCCAGCCATTCATCTGTCATCTCACGAAATTCTTTGATGTTTAAATCCTGATTTAAACGCACGTCATAAATCGACACAATTTTTGCATCATAGCGTCTTGCCCATCTCTGCGCCTGTTCTTTTATGATCGTGCAATAAAAACCAACGCCAAAATCTTTTGTGTTGCGTCCTACGCAGATTTCCGGGTTTTCAACGGGTGTATAACCGCCATGATAAACTGTCCTTTTCGCCATAATGTCTACTCTTTCTTCTACTCCGCCTCATGCATCTCCACTCCCGGCTTTGCCTCCACCGTATGTGTTGCCTCATAGAGTGACGCCGTCGGTGCGACCGGGCTCATGAGCACTTTTCCGGTTCCGCGGTACACATTGACGAGTCCTTCGCCGCTGACTGCCGAACCCACAAGCGTTTTCGTCGATCTCTCCACAGTAAATTCCAGACCAGAGGACCAGCAGACTGCAAGATTTCCGTCAATTTTTAATTCATCATTGTCAAGTTCCACCTCAATCAGTTCTTCATACGGCACGTTACTCTCCAATGCTGCGACACCTTCCCCGACCAGACTTAAGTTGAAAAATCCTTCTTTGCCAAGCACGGTCGATGAGATTGTTTTCCGCGCCGTCAGCTTATTTTTTACGGTTCCGGAACAGGCATAAAATATGCCATCCTCGATCGTCATGCCCTTTTCACCCCAGGATCCGACATCCACTAAGATCAGATATTTATAGGTAGGTTCTAACACCAGAATGCCGTTGCCGACGTATTCCGGTTTGACTGCTGTCTCCTTTGTGATCGCACCTTTGACCATCTTGCCGACAAAATCACCGACTCCCTTGATCCCTGTGGTTGCTTTCACATGACCTGCCATCCACTGCATGCTGCCCGCCTGGATAATGGCAGACTCTTTTCCGTTTAGTTCAATAACGATCTGGCGTCTGCGGACACCCATTTTACTCATAAAGTACTCATTTCTCGCATTTTCCGGCGCAACGGAGGCGTCTGACTGATACTCTAATACATGAAAATTTCCAAGACTGCTCACATATTTTCTTGCGTTGTTTTCTAAATTTTTTATATTCATTTAAACTCCCTTTCCTGCGCTGCTTTCTAATGAAAACAAGTTTTGCACACTGATCTCCTATTCTTTCTTATCCACTCCATTATAAAACAACCTGCTTTTCTTATTCAATCAATATCCGTATCATATTTAAAGCTTCCGTTGTAAAATCAACGTTTTCTGGTAGATCTCAACTAATTTTTCACGGTTCTTTTCACTGATAAAATAATAATCGCTCTGACTCCCCTCTGCCATGATATAAGGTCCAAAAGTCCGTATCCCACAAAACAGCACAGTTCCTTTCGATGCAATGGCAAGCCCGTATCCTTTCTCTGATAAAATAAGCGGCATTCTTAACTTTTTCCCACCATAGGAAACGTATTTTGCTTTTGCTGTCACATCCATAAAATCAGCAGCAAGCAGTCCCTTTGCTTTCAAATGTTCGGACTTTTCCCATTCAAAAAATGTCCAGTTACATCCGCCTTCCTGAAACCTCGGTTCCTCCGCTTTTTCCGTAAGCAGTAACTGCTTTTTCTCATTGTAAAAGCAGACCGCACCATTATTTTTTGCAATGTGCACGGTAACTTTTTCCGTTGCAATTTCTACCAGCATTTTGGATTCTTTTGCACTCCATGTAAATGCTGTATCCGCCTTTCCTTTCCATGCTGTATCGCCAATTTTTTCCGTGACACCCTTCACGAAACTGACCCGGATCACCTCCGGTGTGATCGGTGTGATGCGTAAAAGTCCGTACATACTGGAAAGTTCCACATAGCTTTTTGTCTTTTTGATCCATTTGATGACAAAATTGTTTCGGGAATGACCTTTGACACGGAGGATCGCATTGTCCGGTATCGCGCCAAATTCATATGGAGAGATAATGATTTCCTCCGTATGATTTTTTTCGTTTTTTCCAGAGTTGTCTGCTGCTTTTCTGACTGGCGCTGCCACAGCTCTCTTATAGGCAGATGCCATTTTCTGCCCTGTCAATGTTTTTCCTCTTGCCTCAGCCTCATTTTCTTTCCCCTGCGGTTTAATGACAATGCGCTTCGGACCGATATACTCGCGCTCTGCCATATCCTTTGCGCCCTCGATCCTGCGCTGCTGTTCGATCTCTTTTTCCGTGTGCTGCACCCGTTCAAATTCCGCTGCTTTTGTCAAGGTTTCTGCCGCAAACTCTTTCATATGTTTTCCTTCCGGAACTTTGTCGGCAAGGATCCCGGTCAGTTTTCCACGGTACAAAACCACAAGTTCATGCAGTGCGCGGGTCGCAGCCACATACAGAAGTTTGACATGCCCGTTATCCGACGGGTATTTTTCCTGCGTCGGATCAAACAGCAGCACAGCATCAAATTCAAGTCCTTTCGTGTAGGAGACAGGAAGCACCATGACGCCATCCCCGAACTCGGCTTTTTCCAGATCTGTTTCTACAATTTTTACATATTTCTTTAGTTCTTCCGCAGCCTGTGCCGCTTCCGCCTCATCACGACAGATCACAGCGATCGTCTCATAACCGTCCTGCTGCCATTTTTTGATCGTGGTGACGGTATCTGCCAGCAATTTATTTTCATCCGGACATGCCACCGTCTGCACCGGATTTCCATGACGGATAATAGGTTCCACCGGATAAATAGAAAAATCCCCATGACGCAGGATTTCATTTGCAAACCCAGAAATTTCCACCGTGTTGCGGTAACTTTTCCTAAGAAGTCCAAACGCATCGAAGATCCCGGTCAAAATCAGTTTTTTCAACTCTTCCCAGTCGTTTAAACCATACTCAAAATGAATATTCTGGGATGTATCACCCATGATCGTGTAAGTACAGCCATACAGACAGTAATGCAGGCATCTGTATGACATCATGCCAAAGTCCTGCGCCTCATCAATCACTACATGGCTCGCCTCACGCACCGGATCCGTCTCTTTGATCCTCTTGTAAATATATGCAAGCGCCGCAAGATCATAGACATCAAACGAGTTTTCCGGCACATCGACTTCTTTTCCTGCCTCCTGCTGCGCAAGTAAAAATTCTCTGTAAAAAGTAAATACAGATTCTCTCCATTTTCCATCCCCAAAATAAGACGCGTATTTTTTGTCTAAAATCTTTTTCTCTTTTGGCGGAAAAGTCACGGACTTCCCGGAAACCTCATTTTCATATTTTGCATACAAAATCTCATTTAACATGAGTATCTTGCTCTGCATGGAAACTTTCGGATTATTTTTTAAATAACGTCCGATCTGCTCCTTTGATAACAGGAGATTTCCAGTCTTTTCCATATAAATGTCTTCTTTTGCGATCGACTGATTCTCATAGTTCTGGCAGAATTTTTCTAAATCCAGAAACCACGCCGTGCCGCCCTTGATGCTGTTTTTTGCATCTGTCTTGTCGATATTGTGGTAAGAAAACCGCGTCTCGTCCCAATCCTCATACAAAAGGCGGATGAAAAGCTGCTCCATCGTCATCTGACGGATTCCATACACATCAAGTTCCGGCAGAACACTTGTGATATAATTCAAAAGAATCCGGTTGCTTCCTATAATATAAAAGTCCTCCGGGCGGAAATCATCTTTATAATTATATAGAATATAGGAAATACGGTGCATCGCCACTGTCGTTTTTCCGGAACCGGCGACACCCTGCACAATGATGTTCGTTTTCGGCGAACGGCGGATAATGAGGTTCTGCTCTTTCTGGATCGTCGCAATGATCTCGCCCAAAACTGCCTTTTTATTTTTGGCAAGGTATTTTGTCAGCAGTTCATCGTTGGCGACCACATCCGAATCAAAGAAATCTTTTAACCGGTCATTTTCAATCTCGTAAGTGCGCTTGCGTTTCAGATCAATCTCAAATGTCCCCTCAGAGCTCACGGTATACTGGCATGTTCCCATCCTGCTCTCATAGTATACTGATGCAATCGGTGCCCGCCAGTCGAGCACGACCGGATCAGAGCTGCTGTCCGTGATGCCGACTCTTCCAATATAATAAGCCTCATCCGCTTTCGCCTTTGGATCCCTGAAATCAATGCGCCCAAAATACGGCTTCTTACGCGCCTTTTCATAGCGCACCAGTTCCCGTTCATCCTCCTTTAACCGCGCGGTTGCATTGTTCCAGAGTGCCAGTCCTTCCTTATCCTTTGCATCGTAGACTTCGAGGAGATCGGCAAGATCTTCATTGATCTTCCGGATATCTTCTTTCGCATGATCTAAATTATCCTGCGCAATCTCTATGATTTTACTGAGCTGATGCTCCTCGTCTTCCTTTGTCAGACCAGGGAATTTCTTAAACAGCTTTATGATCTCATCTAACGAATCCACCCTCGCTGCCAGCTTCCCACGCAATGCCTCATCCGGTTCGGTCTGATCCGGCACCATCACAACATTACAGCCTGCACCATAAGCACTGCATACACCGTTTGGGGAATCCTCAACTGCGATACATTCCTCCGGCAAAAGCGCAAGCTGTCTGCATGCATACTGATAGATATCCGGTGAAGGCTTTCCATGTTCCACCATCGTTGCACAGATGATCTGATCAAAATAATCATAAAGACCAAGCTGCTTTAAATACTGTTCCGTACGCACCTGATCCGTCGCCGTCGCGATTGCACGGCGAATACCCTGTGCCTTTAAATAATCAAGAAGTTCGATTGCACCTTTTTTGATTTCAATTCCATTTTTTTTCAAACACTCTCCCATGATCTGCTTGCGATAATTTCGTATCGCCGTATAATCCAGATCCGGATCACGAAACATTTCTTTTAAATGCTGTGGTGCATATGGCTGCCCAAGTGACCGCATGGTAAGTGCCTGTTCATCCGTCATTTCATACCCAAAATGCGCCAATGCCTTTGGCCAGAACATGCGGTAATATTTTTCCGTATCGATCAGTGTGCCGTCCATATCAAAAATTACGGCTTTTATGTTTTTTGTATTCATGCTTTTCCTCTTCTATCCCGAACCATTACCTCAATTGTGCAACAACCGGCTGCATAAATCCCTGCCAGAACGATTGTCGTGAATTAGAATATTTTAACACATTTATTTTCACACGACAACGCTATTTCGAATGGCTGATACATTCTGACGGATGGCAGAGCCAAAATCTTTTGAAAATGATTCTTTTCGCATACGAAACTGTCACAGAGGAAGCAAAAGACTATGCATCTTTATGACCTGCATACAAGACAAACTATATTTCAGACGTTCCATCGTGGCTCTTTTGCATACCCCATAAACAGATCAAAGATCGCACGGTAGCCTTCTTCCTTGATATGCATTCCCTCAATCGTATACTCTGCTTTTAGATTTCCATCCCGGTCTTTTAACGGATCATTGATATCTATATATTTTGCATGATGTCTTTCCGCAAGCTCCTGCACTGCCTTATTTGCCATCGCATTTTTCCCCGGTACCACTTCCTGATTCAATTTACTGTAACGTGCAATTTTTTCTTCTTTCGTCATGTTAATCCTCCTCGAATTCCATTTCCTTAATAAATGCTTCCACTTCTGCCGGCAAACGTTCCTCGCGCCATGCTAACAATATCTCGGTTGTAAGATCAGCGTCCGTAATGCCATAAACACTCATTGAGTCAGACACACGCATGGACTCTGGCAAAATTGCCACTCCAATCCCTTTTTCTGCAATTGTCAGCGCTGTTCTTGCATCCTCACATTCATAATAGATATCGCAGGTCAGTCCAACAGCCTCAAACGCTGAAATAATATAATTCCGATACCGGTGTGATAATATCAGATGTTCCTTTGACAATTCTCTCAAACTAATCTGTGATCCATCCTTTTTCCTGAATCCCTCTATTCCCTCATATCCATCTGCTGCCACGGCAGCCAGTTTTTCCCGAATCAGCCTCTTTGTCTTACAACCGTTCAGCGTGATCGGCGTACGCAGTGTTGTGATATCTATCATGTGCTTTTCTAATTGTTCTTTTAAATTGAATGTCGATCCCTCATGAATATCAAAATGAATCCCCGGATATTGTTTTGAAAACCTCTCAATATATTCTGACATCATCAGAACCGTAGATGGTGTAATACCAATATGTATCGTTGCAGACTGGCTTGCCTTGACCACCTCACGCTTTGTAACATCTAACATTTTTAAAATACTGCCAGACCTTGCATACAACACCTTTCCAGCTTCTGTCAATGTAATTTTCTTTGTTCCACGAAAAAAAAGCTGTACATTAAGTTCTTCTTCAAGCATTTTCATCTGATAACTGACCGGTGGCTGTGTCATTTTAAGAACTTTCGCAGCACCACTCACCGTTCCCTCTTCCACCACTGCACGAAAATATTCCAACTGTCTGATTTCCATGTTTCCCTCCTCTCCTGTTTTTGTCAGTATATATAAAAAATATTGTTTTATGATATAAAATAAATATTTTTTATATATTATAATTTATGCTATACTGCTTTTCAAGAATTAAATTTTTCACAAAAATGAGGATTACCATGAAACGCATTGATTTTGAAAACGGAACCGTAACTGAAAATATATTAAGCGCTGCCCTCCCTATGCTTGCAGCCCAGATTTTAAGTCTGCTCTATAACATTGTAGACCGCATTTATATTGGTCGTATCCCGGATATCGGGACCACAGCACTTGGTGCTGTCGGACTTTGTTTTCCGCTTATTATGATCATCACGGCATGCAGCAATCTGTTCGGGAGCGGCGGCGCACCGCTTTTTTCGATCAACCGTGGGAAAGGTGATAAAGAACAGGCAAACAGGATCTTAAATACCTCTTTTTCCATGGTATGTGCCAGTGCACTCCTCCTGATGGGAACCGGTCTTCTCTTTGCAAAACCGCTTCTCATTCTTTTTGGTGCCTCAAAAAATGCTCTGACTTTTGCCAGACCTTATATGATGCTGTATCTGCTCGGTACACTTCCATCCATGATTGCTACCGGCATGAACCCTTTTATCAATGCACAGGGTTATTCCACAACCGGGATGTTTTCCGTGGCAATCGGTGCAATCGCAAACATTCTCCTGGATCCGCTCTTTATTTTTACCTTCCATCTGGGCGTAAACGGTGCAGCGGCCGCCACTGTATTGTCACAGATTTTATCTGCACTGTTTGTGTTTCATTTTCTGCGCCGCAAAGCGGAGATCAAAGTCCGCCTGCTTCGAAAAAATGAACTTTCCTCCTGCATTCCTCTCGCGAAAAGTATCATCAGCCTCGGTACATCCGGTTTTATCATGCAGCTCACCAACAGTCTCGTCTCCATCTGCTGCAATCATGTACTCTCCGTCACCGGTGGCGATGTGTACGTCTCTGTCATGACAATTGTCTCAAGTGTCCGCCAGATGGTGGAAACTCCGATCTATGCGATCACGGAAGGTTCCTCCCCAATCATAAGCTACAACTATGGTGCCCTCCGCCCCACGCGCGTCAAAAAAGCCGGCATCACGATGGCTCTTATGGCGCTCGTCTATACCGGCCTCATGTGGAGCGTGATCATTCTCGCCCCGGAATATTTAATTAGTGTTTTCAGTTCGGATACAGCACTGTCAGCAGATGCCGTTCCCGCATTAAAACTGTATTTTGCTGCATTTATCTTTATGGATCTGCAGTATATCGGTCAGACTGTTTTCAAATCTTTAAACAAACGGAAACAGGCGATCTTCTTTTCCCTGCTGCGCAAGGTGTTTATCGTTGTACCGCTGACCTATCTTCTGCCATACACTTTCCACATGGGAACGGACGGCGTATTTCTTGCAGAACCCGTATCAAATGTGATCGGTGGCAGTCTGTGTTTTATCACAATGCTGTTTACGGTTCTGCCGGAGCTGAACCGGATGGAAAATCAGTAAAATATGCTTTCAGCTCCGCCACGATCATTTCCTGACTCTCCCTCGTGTGGATCAGTGCATAATAATGCCCGCCGCCAAATTTTGACCGTCTTTCCTCTTCGCATATTCCCGCTGCAATGCCTTTTTCGGTCACACGTCTGATGCGGGTTTCGTCCTGTTCCTCTTCCTTCAAATAGCCTTTTTGTACGAGCAGATCATTGACAAAAGCAGCCGTCAGCTTTTTGCGGTCTTTTTCCTCACAGAGCGCATTGATCCGGTCGGTCAGTTCCGATACCATGCAGGTGTCAGAAAACGTTACCTGATCTAATTTTTCCGGTGCAATATAAAACGGCTGTTTCTTTTTTCCCGCCGGGGGCTTCGACACAATTTCTACTACCGCAGCTCCTTCTGTCTTTCCTGTCGTCATATTTCCGGATTCATGTGTCTGCAAAAACATCCGGATGATCTCTGCAAAACTTTCCCCGTAGCTTGCAGTCTTCTGTGCACCCATTCCGTATACATCCGCCATCTGTGTTTTATCTGCCGGACATCTGGCACACATATCTTTCAACGTCTTATCAGAACAGATGATAAACGGCGGCACACCCTGTTTTGCAGCAAGTTCTGACCGGCATTTGCGCAGTTTCTCAAACAGCTCCTGCCCTTCTTCCGTTAAATCTGCAAGTTCTGCTGTCTTTTTCTTTGCACGTCCGGTCTCGATATAATTTTCCTCCACCTCGTCCTCTGTTACAACACAGTTACTGCATTTTTCACAGATGCACGGACTGTGATCCCCAAAATAGTTCAGGATATACTGGCGCAGACACTCATCTGTCTCACAGTAGTGAATCATCTGATTCAGTTTCCGCTGTTCATTTGCCCGGACTGCCGGATCTCCTGCCGTATAACCGCCCTCTGTCGCCTTATAGTCAAGCAGCCGTTTGTTGATCATGATATCCTGTTTGGAAAAGAAAAGCACACACTCCGCTTCCTCCCCGTCGCGCCCGGCTCTTCCCGCCTCCTGGTAATAATATTCAAGGCTTTGCGGCATATTATAATGGAGAACATAACGCACATTGGATTTGTCGATCCCCATTCCAAATGCGTTGGTTGCAACCATCACACGGATCCTGTCATAGGTAAAATCATCCTGACTCTCTTTCCGTTCTTCCAAAGAAAGCCCCGCATGGTACCGCCCTGCCAGAATGCCGTGCTGCAATAAAAGTTCACAGACACTATCCACATTCTTTTTTGTCGCACAGTAGATGATCCCGCTCTCATCCTCATGCCTTTTGACATAATTTAAAATACTGTTGTCCGTCTCTTTTCCACCTTTTCGCTTTACGACACGGAAGAAAAGATTCGGCCGGTCAAACCCGGTCACGACAGTCACCGGATTCTGCAGGTGCAGACTTCCCGTGATATCCTGTTTGACGCGCTCGGTCGCTGTCGCCGTAAATGCGCTGACCACAGGGCGTCTCGGCAGTCTTGCAAGAAAATCTGCAATCTCTAAATAGCTTGGCCTGAAATCCTGTCCCCACTGGGAAATACAGTGTGCCTCATCCACTGTCACCATCGAAATGTCTGCCCGGCATGCAAAATCTAAAAAACGCATGGTATTTAACCGCTCCGGCGCGACGTAGATGATCTTGTACTGTCCCTGTGCCGCATACAAAAGCGCCGCCCGGATCTGATTTTCCGTCAGTGAGCTGTTGATGTATGCCGCATGTACGCCTGCCTGGTTCAGTGCCTTGACCTGGTCAGACATCAAGGAGATGAGCGGTGAGATCACGATCGTGATACCGGGCAGCATCAGTGCCGGAACCTGATAACAGAGTGATTTTCCGGCGCCGGTCGGCATGATGCCGAGGACGTCGCTGCCATTTAAGATGCCTTCCATCAAGTCCTGCTGACCAGGGCGGAGGGTGTCGTATCCAAAATAGTGTTTGAGTGTCTGATATAAATTCAAAATTTGTTTCTCCTTTTTACATTGCTATCCAGCCAAATGCATTTGCCACGGAACTGATCAGTATGATCAGTGCAAAGACCGGGCACAGATATTTGATCATCACAATAAAAATCTTTTTCCTGCGGAATGTGCTCTCTCCGTGCATGATCTCCTCTTCCATCCGCTTCATTCCGACGATTCTCGATACAAACAGGCTTGTGAGCATTGCCGCAATCGGCATCATCACAGAGTTCGTCAGAAAATCAAAGAAATCCAAAAACTGCATGCCGATAATTTTAATGCCTACTAACGGTCCATATCCCAGTGAAGATAAACTTCCAAGCGCGATCATGATCACTCCGACTAAAACCGTTGCTCTTCTTCTGCTCCATCCTAACTCATCCTCAAAGGTAGAAACCGCGCTCTCAGTCAATGCGATAGAACTTGTTACTGCTGCAAACAGTACTAGCAGGAAAAATAAGATTCCAACTACTGTCCCAAATCCCATATTCTCAAACACTTTTGGAATTGTAATAAACATCAATGCCGGTCCCGCCTGCAGAGTATCCGGGTCGCCGCCCGAAAATGCGAACACCGCCGGAATGATCATCAGTCCCGCCATAATAGCAATCGCCGTGTCAAACACTTCCACATTTCTTGTGGAATCTTCCAGTGATGTTTCTTTTTTCATATAGGATCCAAAGGTAATGAGGATTCCCATTGCAATCGACAGCGAATAAAACATCTGTCCCATCGCCGCTACCACCGTCATCCAGGAAAAGTTTTTCACATTTGGCACAAGAAAATATTTTACCCCCTCCATGGCGCCCGGTCTTGTCACGGAATACACCGCAATCAGGACGGATAACACGATCAGTATCGGCATCATAAATTTCGATACACGTTCGATTCCGTTTCGCACCCCTGCGTAAATGATCGTCAGAGTGAACAGACAGAACAGGATAAAACAGAGCTCCGTGGATACTCCATCTGAGATAAACTCCGAAAAATATCCGTCTGCCGCCAGCATTTTTCCATTTCCCCTGATATACTCGATCAGGTATTTGATCACCCAGCCGCCGATCACGGAATAATACGGCACGATCAATACCGGGATGATCGCATTGATCCATCCACCGGCTGACAGCCATCCGGCTTTTCCAAATGCCTGAAACGCTCCCACCGGACTTTTCCTTGTCATGCGTCCAAGTGCCGACTCAGCCATGATCATCGTATATCCAAACGTCAGTGCCAGTAAAATATAGATCAGAAGAAAAATCCCTCCACCGTATTTTGCCGCCAGATATGGAAATCTCCAGATATTTCCAAGTCCTACGGACGCACCTGCGGCGGACAGTACATAACCCAGTTTCCCGGAAAAAGAACTTCTTTTGTTGTCGTGTGTGTGTAAATTGCTCATATCTTTTTGTTCACGGTTTGTGAAACAGTCTCCCTTCATTTTTTGTTTTCTTCTCTATTACCGCACCAGCCGGAATGTCTTTTCCACCATGAAAAACATTAACACAATGAAAATCAGCACATAGACCGGCAGCAGTGTGATGGAAATATGATTTGCGATCAGTCCAAAAACCGGCGGCATAAATGTAGAGCCGACATAAGCACTCGCCATCTGGATACCGATGATTGCCTGGGAATTTTTCTCTCCAAAATTTGCCGGTGTTGCGTGAATGATCGATGGGTAGACCGGTGCACATCCAATCCCCATCACGACAAGTCCTGCCAGAGCTGCCGTGTCAGACGGAATCGGCAGAAGTACTGCAGCACAGCCAGCCAGTAAAATAGTTGTGCCAAGCCTGATCATCTTATGATCACCTAATTTTTCCGTCACAAATCCTGCCAAAAATCTTCCGAGCGTGATACCGCTGCAGAACAATGCCGCATATGCCGCCGCACGCTCCGCAGAGATACCTTTTGCACCGACCAGATAACTGCTTGACCAGAGGATCAGTGTAGATTCCAATGCACAGTAAGAGAAAAATCCAAGCAAGAGCTGTGGTACGCCTTTGATCTTCACTGCACCGCGTATTCCAATCACCTCGTGCTGCTCTTCCTGCTGTTCTGCCGTTTTGTTGACTTTCCAGACCGGAAGTGTCACAAACAGAATCATTGTGATCCCCATCTGAAGAAAAGATACCATGCGGTAACCGTTCTGCCAGGATGAGGTGGTCAGTGCATAGCTCATTATGTACGGGCTGATGATTGTTCCCACGCCCCAGAAACAATGCAGCCAGCTCATATGTTTTGATGAATAATGCAATGCAACATAGTTATTGAGTGCCACATCGATAGCTCCTGCGCCAAGTCCATACGGAATCGCCCACAGGCACAACATGTAAAATGCGCTCGACGTCGAAAAACCAAACAAGGCAGCTGCCGTTAACAGGACACTGCATACCGTAACGATCTGTGTTCCAAATTTCTTTGTCAGGCGTTCCGACATTAAACTTGAACAGATCGTCCCTGCAGAGATGATCATTGTGACCAGTCCCGCATAGGACAGCGGCACCGAAAATGCCTCATGCATGATCGGCCATGCCGAACCAAGCAGAGAGTCCGGTAAGCCAAGACTTATAAATGCCATGTAAATTAACAGTAATAATAGTGTGTACATTTTTTGCTCCTTTATTTATCCAATTCGCCGTTTGCCACTTATACAAGTATCTTGACTCGCTTCGCCCGGCAGTCTTATTATATCTTGAAGCAATGCTTCATGATCATGATCTACACGAGCTTCGCCCGGCAGTCTTATTATATCTTGAACGCCATCAAAAATCCACGCAATATTATAGAATATTATCCCATAACATGGTAAAATAAAGTAAAAATATTATTTGTGGAGATCTGATCATAGATGAACTTAAGACAAAATAAAGAAAAAAACGCACAGCAAATGTTGACAGGCGTAATTTTGACATTATTTATCATGCTCCTGCTTTGTACCATATTTACAAATCAGGATGCAGCCTCTGTAAGCAAACTCAAAGCACGTCAGCCTGACAAAATACAATACCTGGATGATGGAATGGTACTGCTTAGTTTTAACATTAACCGCAATGAAAACAGCAGAGGCTCACTTGTATTTTTTACCTCACATCAGCATGTGACCGTTTTTACTAAAAACAACGTAATATACAATCTGGATGATTCCGGTGGAATATGGGGGCATACAACAGGAAATGTCTGGAATTTTGTAAAACTGCCGGCATATACAGAAACAGTCATAGTCAGGCTGAAACCCTGTTATCCGGAAACAGCCGGTCAAATTGAACAATATTATATAGGAACCGGAAATGAAATCTATACAGGCATATTGCGTCAGTCTATGCCCACTTTTATAGCGAGTGTATTTATTCTGTTAGCCGGTTTTTTTATCACGTGTTACTGGGTGTTTATTCACAACAGCAGCCATATAGACGGAACTCTTTTTTATCTGGGGATATTCTCCATATTGCTTGGACTCTGGGCCACCAATGAGACAGATGTTTGTTCTCTGATGCTCCTAAACAGAAGATCATCTGCTTTTGCTGCTTTTATGTTTCTGATGATAATGCCTATCCCATTTTTGATGTTTGTAAAGAGCTTCCTTGAGATCAATGATGATAAAATCTGGAAGATCTTCTGCAATCTGTGTATGCTTCAGACAGTTATCTGCAGCTTGCTGCACTTTACCGGATTCTATGAGTTTCGAAGAAGCGTCTGGATCACTCACCTTTCCATTTGTATAGTGCTGATTTATCTGATCACAGTTATCATATATAAAATTATAAAAAAACAGGCTGATCAGAGACTGAAAGTCTGCATGGCAGCTCTTGCCTTCGTCGTCATTGCAACTATTGTGGATATTGCCAGTTATTACAAAACAAGAAATAATTCCGGAATTTGGGGAAGATTATCTTTCCTTGTATTTATTATAATCCTCGGTTTAGAGTCCGCAAGACAGGCTGTCGCCAGCTTGAAAAAAGGGCGCAGGATAGAGGAACTCGAACAATTTGCACTGAATGATTCCATGACAGGATTTTACAACAGAAATGCCTATGACTACTTTATATATAATGAAAAGAATATTAAAAATTATATGGTGGTAACGTTTGATCTTAACAATCTCAAGATGTGCAACGACAACTACGGTCACAGTTCGGGGGATGCCTATATCATTCATTCTGCACATATCATAGAAACCACTTTTGATCGGTTTGGCAAATGTTACCGTATCGGAGGCGACGAATTCTGCTGCCTCATCCCGGATGCGGCAGAATTCCAGATAGAACGTTTTATCCAAAAGATGCAGCAGGATATTGCGATACTCAATAATAAAAATATCATTCCAACCGAAGTTGGAATCGCATGCGGATATGCGTTAGCCACACCGGATGATGCCGACATAGAAAAAGTGCGTGAACGTGCAGATGAGATGATGTACCATAACAAGAAAGTGTTAAAGGGACTTATTTAAAAAAGATCCAGCATATTATCCAGATATATCTCCTCTCTGACCTGCAGCTGATACTCAGGTTTTGTCATATAATAGAGCAGAAACTCCAGAATCAGGGCGCTGCCAAGTCCCCTGCCTTCGATTTTAAAATTGGAAAATCCCATCGGCAGATAGCTGTTTTTCATATCATCCACTCCAATAAACCCGGGATTTTCCATTGCCTTCGAAAAACGATAGCCATTCCCTGCATCCGGAGCTGCACAGCGGTGATCCGGACCATTTTCTCCAAGGTTTTTGCGGCTGACAGCTTCATAACAGATTTTCCTGTCCCCGCAGCCAAACCAGCAGCATTCATTACATAAGAATTCCACTTTGTCTTTCTGTGCCCCTGTCAATGTACTTAATTTATCAAAAACCTTATTCAACCGGAAATCCGGTACGACATAAAGAAACTCTTCCCTGTTTACTTCCCTTACGAACTGCTCAAAATCCGTCAGAACCTTGGTGGTGGATGAAACAAAATAAAATCCCGGATAATTTTTTTTCAGATATTCCAGCAACAGATCCGAATAGATAATGACACCATTTCTGACACCCTCACTTTTCTCAAATAAAGTGCAGAGATGATTGCATTTCTTATCCCAAAGATGTTCCTGCCCAAGCAGGGAATTGCTGAATGTAAGCCGCGCTGAGATTCCGTATTCCTGCATCAACGCAAAAACCTCCTGTGGGTCGTGATCCCCGAACGAAGTACGGCCTCCACCCCAGATACAATCTGACGGGGCACCATAGACAGAGCCTATCTCACACCAGTCGTAAAAGTATTCTCTGTGTTCCCGGAATAATGGCAGAAACACATGGTACAATTCATAAAACTCAAACAGGCCTGGAAGATGGTAGTATGCTGTGTTCTTTTTTAATTGATTCATGTCTGTATTCTCACCCCTATTAAATACTAGCTATACATGCTGTAAATCTTATCATTCATACAGCATTTCAATCAGCACTGAAAAATTCTAGCATCATGACCGTTGACTGGCTCGTCTGGTTTTGCTTTATCACCTAATATTCCTTTTTCTTGAAAATACATACAGTCAAAGGAAAGGACACGATAAATAACAATATAGAACAACCAATTAAAATAAACGGCCCGAACAACGGTATATTAAAAAGCATTGTGGCAATACCCAATGCACAAATCAAAGATATGATAAGAAACACAATGGTTTTATCTTCCCCCGCTAAATAAACCATAGGAATAAATATTGCTCCCATTGTAAGACTTATACTAATTCCTATTACAAGAACACCTGAGATACCCTCAAATTGTTCAAAAGTATTTCCATGTAACAGATAGGATAGGGCTATTATAATGCCAACGAAAAGCACTCCTATCATAATCCATAATAATTGATTTATATATAAACTTTTTACAATATCAATCCGCTTTACTGGCAAAGTAAGTTTATATTTTCCCCATTTTGAGGAAAATTCATTTCCAATAACGGTAGCTGCATTTACTGCTAATCCGACAATTCCAATAATTATGAAATACATTTGCCATGTCTGGTCTGGAATAATGATAACGGCAATCCCCATTGCAAACATAAAAAGCAAAAAAATTTTTGCATTTGTCCATACAGCAAGAAAATTGCTTTTAAAAAGACCTTTCATACATGATCCCCCCTTACTAAAAGCAAAAAAATTTCATCAACAGAAACGTGGTCTATCACGATTTCTTTGTACTTTCTCTGCATTGCTTTACAATCTGAAACCAAAACATCAATTTGAAAATCACGTTTCCGATAAACAATAATATCTGCCGGATCTAATGCAAGGAATTGATTTTCCTTGCAGCGCATAACCGCATAATTATAAACCAAATCATTTTTCGATACGGTCATAATCAGTTTTCCGTTATGAATGAATGTAATATAGTCTGCCACTTTTTCTAAATCACTTGTAATATGGGAAGAAAGTAAAATAGAGTGGTCTTCTTCCTGTACGAAATCAAGGAATGTATCTAACATCTCGTCGCGTACAACAGGGTCAAGTCCGCCAGTAGCTTCATCCAGAATTAACAGTTGTGGATGGTGTGATAAAGCAACCGCAATCGCTAATTTCATTGTCATCCCTCTGGAATATTGCTTAATTTTTTGATTTGCAGGTAATTTGTATTCTTTTAAAAATTTCTGAAACAAAATATTGTCCCATTGCTTATAAAATCCTGACATAACTTTCGCTAATTGTGCTGCTGTCCAATAAGCTGGAAAATTATCTCCGTCATAAACAACACCTATTCTTTCCCGCATATCTGTATCTGCGTCTGTCATTTCTTTTCCAAACAACTTTACCATTCCGCTGTCTTTGGCGATTGTATTTAGAATACAGCCAATCGTTGTAGTTTTTCCGGCTCCGTTTTCCCCGACAAAACCCAAAATAGAACCATACGGCAGAGAAAAAGTCACATTTTCTAACGCAAAATTTGACTTAGAAAATGTTTTGGAAACCTGTTGTAATTCTAAAATATTTTCCATGCTCATTCGTCCTCCTGATAGAATAAAGCCAACAACTCCGTCAATTTTTCAAGGGAAATATTACTTGTCCGTCCAATCTCTGCGGCGGCTTGTAAATGTTCCTCTGCAATACGTTGTTGTTCTTCTTGATAAAATTCTTTGTTTTGTGCCGATACAAAACTCCCCCTGCCGACAGTTGTTTCAATAAAACCGTCCCTTTGCAGATCCTCATATGCTTTTTGGACGGTAATCACACTAACATGAATAGATTTTGCCAGTGAACGCATTGAGGGAATAGCGTCTCCGGCTTGCAGTTCTCCACTCATTATCATTGCTTTTATCTGCGATGTGATTTGCTCATATATCGGCTTGTTGGCGTTATTACTTATAATGATTTCCATAACTCACCGCCTTCGTTTTTTTGATTGTACTTAATGTACAGTTACATTATAGCATCTATAAACTCATAGTCAACCCTCAAAATAAAATTGCCAGATACAGTTATCAAAAATAGCTGTATCTGACACTCAGAATAGGGGGCTGCTGTCTGTCAAGCTCTGTGTGTTACTTTACCGCACATGAGCATTGTAGCACCGGTTCTCTCCGCAGATATAAATAAACGCGATGTATATCTTCCTGCAGGAAAATGGGTAAACATAACAGACGGCACAACCTATGAGGGTTGTCAGACTATTATAGCAGATGCACCGATCGAACATATTCCAGTGTTTGAACGGATATAGATATAAACAAGGACCAAAAGTTCATCCAAGAACTTTTGGTCCAATTATTTCATACTCACTCCTCCTCAAATTCCGCAAGTTCGGTCTCCGTCTCAAGCATCCGCTCTAACAGACTCTCCTGGTTCTTTTCCTCTGCGTCAAGTGCATTCTGCAGTTCCATCAGCTTCGGATAGTCACTGGCAAGCTCCGGATCCATGAACTGCATTTTTATTTCAGCGAGTTTTTCTTCGCTCTCCTCTAACATATTTTCATATTTTTCTAACTGGTGATGCAGTCTTGAACGGATTTTGCCCGGATTGTAATAAGTTTTTTTGTCAAACACATCCGTTAAAGTAGGAACATCTGCGTCTGTTTTTATGCCACTCTGATGCTGATTGTGTTTCTCATTCCCCACAGAATTTTGTGTATCATTTCCTGACACATACCTCGCACTCTGTGACATTCCTCGCCCTTTTCCGGAAATCTCCATCTCTTTTTGTTTTTCTGCAAGATACTCCTCATAGCTCATGGCATATTGTTTCACACCACTCTCTGAAAACTCCAAAATCCCGGTTGCGATCCTGCTGATAAAATAACGGTCATGTGAGACGAAAAGAACCGTTCCCTCGTACTCTCTTAACATCCGCTCTAATGCCTCTTTTCCAACAATATCCATATGGTTCGTCGGCTCATCTAAGATCAGAAGATTCGGTCTTGTCTGCAGCATTTTACAGAGTGCAAGGCGGACTTTTTCTCCGCCGGAAAGCTGTCCCATCTTCTTTTCTACATCTTCTCCGGAAAATAAAAATCCCCCCAGTGCACTGCGGACTTCCTCCCTCATATAGGAAGGATATTCCTCCCAGAAATTTTCAAGCACGGTCTGATCTTCCCGGAAATGCTCCTGCACTGCTTTCTGCTGGTCAAAATAACTCCATTCTACATTTTGTCCAAATGAAAATTCACCACCTAACGCAGGCAGTTCGCCGACTAAGGTTTTCAAAAGTGTGGATTTTCCTTTACCGTTCTCCCCAATGATTGCAAGTCTGTCTTTCTTTTGAAGCAGAAATGAGACTTTACTTAAGACGGTATCGTAACCGATCTCAAGATTTTTGGCATGAATCACATTCGTGTAGCTTTCCATGCGCGGTACATATCTCGCATGAAATGCTTTCGTATCAAAATGTCTCGGCTTTTCGATTTTTACCATGTGTTCGATCGCCATGCGCTTTGAACGTGTCGCCGCCACTTTCGTCGGCGTATTTTTCCATTTTTCGATCCAGTCCGTCAGACGTTTGATCTCCTTTTGCTGCTCCTCATAGTCTTTTTCCTGTTTGATCAGTGCCTCTTCTTTTTGCTTCATAAATGCCGTGTAATTGCCGGCATAACGCTTGATCTCATGATATTCGATCTCGTAGGTCACATCGATCACTTTGTCTAAAAACATACGGTCATGTGAAACAATGATGACCGCCTTATCATAAGTCTTTAAATATCCTTCTAACCACTCGATTGTCGGAAGATCCAGATGGTTGGTCGGCTCATCGAGCAGCATGATATCCGGACGTTTTAACAGCAGTTTGATAAATGCCACTTTCGTCTGCTGTCCACCGGAAAAACTTCCGATCGGGCGTTTCAGATCTTCTAACGCAAACCCGAACCGCTGAAACATAGTCTCCATATCCTGCTGCCACGAATATCCCCGCATTGCCTCCATACGGCTTTGTAAGTTGTCATATTCGCGCAAAAGCTGTTTGTCCGCGGAAGTTTTCATCTCATTTTCAAGTTCCCGCATCCGCTTTTCACACGCAAACACCGGCTCAAATACTTTCTTGATTTCCTCTTCCACGGTCACATCTTTTTCCGTAAAATTAACCTGACGCAGGAAACCAATCTCCTGTTTTCCTGCCATCGTAATACCACATTCTTCATCGCTGTCTAAATTATTCATCGAAATATCGCCCGCGATCAGACGCAGCAGCGTGGTCTTTCCACAGCCGTTTCGTCCTACAATGGCGATTTTTTCTTTATCATGCACCTCAAAATTGACATCACGTAAAATCACATCTCCGCCAAACTGCACGAGGGCATGACTGATCTTATATCTCATGTTTATCTCCATTCCTGCGTAAAATCTTACTTTTACACTAACTCCTCTATCTTTGATAGACTACCTACCTTCTAACACCAGCCGAAGTAATTCATTTGCCCAGTACTCCGTCAATTCAAAGTGAGGCACAGGCAGTAGTTATTCTCTGCTATTTCAGGATCATCTTCATGGCCGGTCTTCCCATAGCCCAGCATCACAAAACCAATCAAAAGACCATCATCATACATACATCCCAGACATTTTTTGTTGTAATTTCTTCAAAACGAATCATATTAATCCCCTTTCTTGCGTGTGAAAAATTTTATTTTCACACGAATCTCCTTTCTTTTTCCTCACAGCAGCCGAAATACCTGCTCCGCCGTGGCTGCTATATTTTCCATTGCATTTTCTTTTTTCATTGCTTCTTCTAATGTTGTCACGCCTCTTACGATCGGGAAAAATGCGTCAATCCCTGCCTGATTACAGACGGAAGCTTCCGGTGCAACACTCCCTGCAAATGCAATGACTTTCGCATTATATTTTTTTGCCAGCGCAGCAACACCAACCGGTGCTTTCCCCATGACCGTCTGTGCATCCAGACGTCCCTCTCCGGTCACCACAACATCTGCATTTTTCATTTTTTCTTCCAGACCAGTTGCCTGCAAAATCAGTTCCACACCCGGTATTAATTCTCCCGCAAGATACGAAAGGAATGCATATCCGAGTCCTCCCGCTGCACCGGCGCCCTCACAGTCCGCAAAGTCACAATCCAAACTTTCTTTGGTCACATCCGCATAATGTCTCATTGCTTCATCGACCTGCTCTTTCTGTTCTTCCGTCACACCTTTTTGTGGTCCAAATATGTAAGTTGCACCCTGTTTGCCGCAAAGCGGATTTTTCACATCACAGGCAATCTGAAATTTTGCACCGGAAAGCAGCGGATTTTTATTTTCAGTCCGGATCACCTCAATCTTTACAAGCGCTGCCGCGCCCTCTCCCACATCATTTCCATCTTCATCAAAAAATTCAAATCCAAGTGCCTTTAACATTCCGATGCCTCCATCGTTGGTTGCACTTCCACCAATTCCAATCATGAAATTTTTACAGCCGCGTTTCAGGGCATCTGCAATCATCTCCCCCACTCCATAGGTAGATGCACGCAATGGATCTTTTTTTGTCACAAGCGTGATTCCTGCGGCAGATGCCATTTCCATGACAGCCGATTTTGTCTCTTCTAAAAAACCGTAATAACACGACACTTTTTCTCCAAGCGGCCCTGTCACGGTAACCGGTATTTTTTTTGCTCCCAAACCTTCGATCAGTGCATCCACGGTTCCTTCTCCGCCATCCGCGAGCGGATTTACCACTACTTCTGCATCCGGTTTTGCTGCCAGAATACCTTTCTTTACAGCATTTCCAGCCTCCATGGACGTCATGCTTCCCTTAAATGAATCGATTGCTGCTACTACTTTCATATAAATCTCCATTCTTGCGTGTGAAAAATCTTATTTTTCACACTTCCATCTTTCTCTAAGAAGTTAGTTTGTTACTGTTCGCACTTCATCCCAAGCTGCCAGAATGCCACCGCACTTGCAGCCGCCACGTTCAGTGAATCCACACCATGTGTCATCGGAATTTTCACCGTATAGTCACAGTCTGCGATCGTGTGATCTGCCAGTCCGTCACCTTCCGTTCCGAGAACGATTGCTAACTTTTCCTCCGACATCATTTTTTCATCATCTATACACACGGAGTCATCCCGAAGTGCCATTGCCGCCGTTTTATATCCCAGCTTATGCAGCACATCCATCGCACCGTCCGGCCAGGATGCACTTTTGTCAAAATATGTCCACGGTATCTGGAATACCGTTCCCATGCTGACACGGCTTGCTCTCCGGTACAATGGGTCTGCACAAGCCTGTGTCAAAAGCACTGCATCCATTCCAAGCGCCGCCGCTGAACGGAAAATTGCTCCGACATTTGTTGGATTTACCACATTTTCCAAAATTGCAACACGCCTTGCATTCTTGCAGATCTGCTCCACCGAAGGCAGTGTGGGACGGTACATGGCACATAGCATGCCGCGTGTCAGCTGATATCCTGTGATTTTTGCAAGCATTTCAACTTCTGCCACATAAACCGGGATTACATGCTCATCCTCCCTATAAACCAAAGACTCCTGTGTAAGATCTCGGCTTTGTAATTTATCACAGCGCGCAAGGATTTCTTTTGCCTGTGTCTCCACATGTTTTTTTTCCATCAAAAATGACATCGGCACACAGCCGGCATCTAAGGCACGCTCGATCACCTTCGGACTTTCCGCAATAAAAATCCCTTGCTTCGGCTCAAAATAGTGAAAAAGCTGTGCTTCATTTAAATTGTAATAAATCTGCAGCTCCGGGGCATCCAGATCTTTGATTTCTATAATATTTATCATCGTGTTCCTCTTTTCTCTCCTGTATCAGCGCTTGAGCATATGGCAGATAAATTCATTGATTATACCATGTGCAAAATGGCACATGATCAAATTTCAAGCCGGAAAAGAATTCTTCCCTCCTCAAGCTCTCCCCAACAATTTACCGGCAGCTCCTTCGTTTCTTTAAATCCACAATCCGAATGCATTTTTATTGATGATAAATTACTTTTTCCTATAATGCAATCTATCTTTTTTGCGCCTATGCCTTTCAAAAACTCCGTTACATGACGTATCAGTTTTTTACCATATCCTCTGTTTCTCTGCCCCGGCATCGTCTCAACTGCCTCAAGGAACCATTTCCCCGGCTCTGACTCAACTGCCCTGAGTCCGCATACCCACTGTTTTTCTGCAGTTTCAACAAACACTATCTGCTTTGGATTTTCGATAAACTCCTTTAAAAACGCCGCATATGATGCCTCCATTTCATCACGATTTTTAAATTCCCCCTCCATATCCGCCATGGATTCTGCATATAATAAAAACATTTTTTCTATCACCTGTTCATTTACATTTTCAATCCGTTCTAACATTTTTTATCCTCCTCTTCTGACTGTCGAATTGCAAAAACGGTCGGATCACAGCTTTACAGTTCCACAACACGCGTTGCGATTTTCTCCTGAAACCTGATATCATGATCGACAAGGATCATGGTCGGCTGATACCGAAGGATCAGCTGCTCGATCTGCATTCTTGAAAAAACATCAATATAGTTGAGCGGTTCATCCCAGATGTACACATGTGCCGGTGTCATCAGACTCGCGGCAATCAGTACTTTTTTCTTCTGCCCCTCCGAAAACTCTTCGAGTCTTTTCGCAAATTGTACACAC